>Ga0265296_1001730_pt1 | contig 24039 bp, 22 predicted proteins | sample MunlanPumphouse1_FD_189073 | JGI IMG/M metagenome (GOLD analysis project Ga0265296, IMG submission 189073) | Groundwater microbial communities from a municipal landfill in Southern Ontario, Canada - Pumphouse #1 | ecosystem: Environmental > Aquatic > Deep subsurface > Groundwater | place... | reverse complement strand
ATCAACCTGACCACCGGCTCGTTCGACGAGCCCGCGCGCTTTGCGCCCAAGGTCGAATTCGGCCTCGAAGGCCGCCTGCCCTGCTTTGCCGACCTGCCGCTCAAAGCCGAAGGCACGACCGAGGAAACGATGGCGGCCTATGTCGGCGCGATCAAAGCGAGCAATCACCAGCATCCCGACCACGATACCGACCGCTGGCCGGCTTGAACCGCTGCGCATAGAAATCGCTGGCCGGTCCCTGCGTCTGTGATACCTTCTGCGTGGGCGGGGGGGTATCGGCGATGGCGACGCAATCGATCGAAGGCCGGGTGAGCGGCGCGCGCATAGGCTGGATCGTGGTGCTGATCGCGCTGTCGGTGCTGCTCAACTACGTCGATCGTGGTGCCATTGGGGTGGCGGCGCCGTTGATGAAGGACGAGCTCCAACTCTCCGCGACAGGCTTTGGCCTAGCGGTCTCGGCGTTCTTCTGGGTCTATGCGCCCGCCTGCCTGTTCGTCGGTTGGCTGTGCGACCGGTTTTGCGTTTACCGCGTCTTCGCGATCGGTGTCGCGATCTGGGCGATCAGCACCGCGCTCACCGGCTTCGTCGGCGGGCTCGCCTCGCTCATCCTCCTCCGCCTGTTCCTCGGCCTTGGCGAAAGCATCGCCTTTCCCGGCAGCAGCAAGATTTTCGCCGCCGAAGTGCCGGTCGAACGCCGCGGCATCGCCAACGCCTCAGTTTCCGCCGCGATCGCCTTTGGTCCCGCGGTCGGCGTGTTGTTCGGCGGCGCGATCCTCGGCGAATGGGGGTGGCGCGCGGTATTCTGGATCTTCGGGCTCGGCACCCTGTTGTGGCTGATCCCGTGGCAGATCGTGTCGGCACCGTTGCGCGCCAAAAGCATCGCCGCGCCTGCTGCCGAACGCGTGCCGCTGGCGCGCCTGCTCCGCCTCCCCACCCTGTGGCGCGTCGGCACCGCGCATTTCCTGTCCAACTATGGCTTCTACTTCCTGCTCGCCTGGCTGCCGCTCTACCTTGTCAAGACCGCGGGCTATTCGATTGCCGAAATGACTTGGCTGACGACGCTCAGTTTCACGACGCAAGGGGTGGTCGCGCTCGCGGGGGGATGGCTGTCCGACCGGATGGTGGCGAACGGCAGCGACGAAGGCGAATTGCGGCGCCGGTTGATGATCGGCGGGCAGATTGCGATCGCTGCGGCGATAGCGGGGATCGCGGCGAGCGACAGCATCGCGCCGCTCGCCGCCTGGCTCGCGCTTGCCGGGTTCGGCGCGGGCCTGATCGCGACAAATTTGTTCGCCATCGGCCAGATCTTCGCCGGCCCGCGCGCGGCGGGCAGCTGGGTCGGGGTACAGAACGCGCTGGGCAATGTGTCGGGGATCATCGGGCCGATCGTCACCGGGCTGATCGTCGATTATCTTGGCGGCTATACCTATGCCTTTGCCAGCGCGGCCATCCTCTCTGCGCTCGGCGCGCTGCTGTGGTGGAAGTTCATCCCCGCGATCCGACCGGTCGCGCTGTGATTCGGCCGCTGGCGAATCCTGTCGGCGGCGCCTAGAGGCGGGGCGAAATTTCCAGCACCGGAGAGCCTTTATGACCCCAACCGCCACCATCCTGCTGCTCGGCTCGGGCGAACTTGGCCGCGAATTCGTGATTTCAGCCAAACGGCTCGGGTGCCGCGTGATCGCCTGCGACAGTTATGAAGGCGCCCCGGCGATGCAGGTCGCCGATGGCTTCGAGGTGTTTTCGATGCTCGACGGCGACGCGCTGCGCGCGACGATCGAAGAGCACCGGCCCGACCATATCGTCCCCGAGGTCGAGGCGATCCGCACCGAAGTGCTTGCCGAAGTCGAAGCCGCCGGTTTCCACGTCGTCCCGTCGGCGCGCGCGGCGCAGTTGACGATGAACCGCGACGCGATCCGCGACCTGGCGGCCAGCGAACTCGGCCTCACCACCTCGACCTTCGAATATGCCGAGACGCGCGAGGCGCTGCATGCGGCGGCGGCGCGCATCGGCTTTCCGCTCGTTGTCAAACCCGTGATGTCGTCGTCGGGCAAGGGCCAGAGCACGGTCAAGAGCGCCGCCGACATCGACCCAGCGTGGGACTATGCCGCCGCCGGCATGCGCGGCGACCGGCTGCGCGTGATCGCCGAGGCGTTCATCGATTTCGATTACGAGATCACCCTGCTGACCGTGCGGCACAAGGATGGCGCGACCTTTTGCCCGCCGATCGGCCACCGGCAGGAGCGCGGGGATTATCGCGAAAGCTGGCAGCCTGCGGCGATGTCGGACGCGGCGCTCGCAAGCGCGCAGGATATGGCGACCAAGGTCGTCGATGCGCTGGGCGGGCATGGCATTTTCGGGGTCGAGTTTTTCGTCAAGGGCGATACGGTCATCTTCTCCGAACTCAGCCCACGCCCGCACGACACCGGCATGGTGACGCTGATCTCGCAGTCGCTGTCCGAATTCGACCTCCACGCCCGCGCGATCCTCGGCCTGCCGATCCCGGCGATCAACGTGCCCGACGCCAGCGCGAGCGCGGTGCTGCTCGCCGATCGTGACGCAGCGGATTTCGCGATCACTGGTCTGGCTGACGCGCTCGCGGAACCCAACGCTGCCACCACGATCGACGCGCGCATCTTCGGCAAGCCAGTCACCCGCCCGTATCGCCGCATGGGCGTCACCCTCGCCCGCGTCGCGGGCGGGACGACCGACGATGCCCGCGCCGCCGCCGTCGCGGCGGCGGCGCAGCTGACCATCGACTATCGCGACTGACGCGTTAGACAGGGGGCATGGCAGACAGCCCTTCCCCGCTGCGGCGCTGGCTGACGATTATTGCCCTGCTGGCGATCGTGGTCGGCGTGCCGTTGATCTTTCGCGAAGAATTTGTCGCAATCAGCGAGCGGATACTGGCGGCCGCCGATGACCGCCCCGTTGCCGCCGCGGCGCTGATCGTCACCGCGCTGACGCTCGACGTCTTCCTGCCCGTTCCGAACGGCGTGACCAACACGCTGGCGGGCGCCGCCTTTGGTTTTGCGATCGGCACGCTCGTCATCTGGCTGGGGCTGATGGGCGGCAGCACCGCAGGCTATGCGCTCGGCCGCTGGGCCGCCCGGCCGCTGGCAGCCCGCCTGCTCGGCGCCGACGATCTGGAGCGTGCGCACCTGCTTGCCGAACGCGCAGGACCGGTCGCGCTGATCGTATCGCGCCCGGTACCGATTCTCTGCGAGCTCACCCCGATTGCGGCGGGCGTCGCCGGAATGGAACTTCGCCGCTTCGTGTTTGCCGTCGCGCTGGGCAATCTGGGCGTCGGCATCGTGTATGCCGCAATCGGCGCCGCGGCGGTCGAGCGGACATCGACCGAATTGCTGATGCTGGGAGCGATCGCCGTGCCGCTTGCCGCATGGCTTGGCTGGCAGGCGATCGAACGATGGAGACGATCATGATCATCCGACGCCTTGGAGCCGCCGATGTCGCCACGGTGCGCGCGCTTAACGCCGTCTATGCCGCTGCGTTCGAAGACCCCGTCACCTATCGGACCGATCAGCCCGATGACCATTGGCTGGCGCGCCAGCTCGACAGAGACAGCCTCATCCTGCTGGTCGCCGAGCTAGAAAGCCGGGTCGTCGGCGGCCTGACCGCCTATGACCTGCCGAAGCTCGAAGCGGCGCGGAGCGAAATCTATCTCTATGACCTCGCGGTCGATGCGGCGCACCGCCGCCGCGGCATCGCCACCGCGCTGATCGCCGAACTCCAGCATATCGCAGCCGATATCGGCGCCTGGGCGGTGTTCGTCCAAGCCGACTATGGCGACGATCCCGCGGTTGCGCTCTATACCAAACTCGGCGTGCGCGAGGATGTGATGCATTTCGACCTGCCGCCACGACCTCGTGGCTAGGCCACCCCGCTCGCCGCTGCTACACCGCCGCCATGTCCGAGAAGAATCATCTCTATCTGGTCGATGGCTCCAGCTACATCTTCCGCGCCTATCACCGCCTGCCGCCGCTGACTAACCCGCACGGAGTGCCGGTCGGCGCGGTCTATGGCTACACGACGATGCTGTGGAAGCTGGCCAAGGACCTGCACGATGCCGACGGGCCGACGCACCTTGCGGTCATTCTCGATCATTCGAGCCAGTCGTTCCGCAACGAGATTTACGACCAGTATAAGGCAAACCGCCCCGAACCACCCGAGGATCTGCGCCCGCAATTCCCGCTGATCCGCGACGCGACGCGCGCCTTTTCGCTGCCGTGCATCGAGACCGAGGGGTTCGAGGCCGACGATCTGATCGCGAGCTATACCGAGGCCGCGGTCGCCGCGGGATGGGACGTCACCATCGTCTCCTCGGACAAGGATCTGATGCAGCTGATCCGCGAACCGGCCGGCGGTCCGCACGTCGACATGCTCGACACCATGAAGAATGTCCGGCTGGGGCTGGCGGCGGTCGATGAGAAATTCGGGGTCGCCCCCGATCTGGTCGGCGACGTGCTCGCGCTGATGGGCGACAGCGTCGACAATGTTCCCGGCGTCCGCGGGGTCGGGCCGAAGACCGCGACCAAGCTGATCGTCGAATATGGTGATCTGGAAAAGGTGCTGGCCGGCGCCGAGACGATGAAGACGTCGAAGCTGCGCGACAATCTGATCGAACATGCCGACATGGCGCGCTTGTCGCGCGTGCTGGTCGAACTGAAGCGCGACTGTCCGCTGCCCGATGCGCTCGACGACCTGAAGCTCGGCGCTATCCCGCCCTTGCCGCTCAAGACATTCCTCGACGAACATGGCTTCCGCTCACTCTCGGCAAAACTCGACCTTGGCGGCACTCCCGGTGGACCGCCGACCTTTCCGCGCGCCGATGCCGCACCGGTGGCGAGCGCAGGCAATGCGCCATCGACTCCGGCGCTGCCGCCGATGCCCGCGATTGATCGCGCGACTTATGAATGTGTGACGAGCCTCGACGCGCTCGACCGCTGGATCGCCGATGCCCGCGCCGCGCATGTCGTCGCGGTCGACACCGAAACCGCCAGCCTCGACAGCGTCACGGGACGGCTGGTTGGGGTCAGCCTCGCGACCGCACCCGGCAAGGCCTGCTATATCCCGCTCGGTCATGGCGGCACCGACATGTTCGCCGAAAAGCCCGAACAGATTGCGATGGAGGCAGCGCTCGACCGGCTGCGCGACCTGTTTGCCGACGATGCGGTGCTAAAGGTCGGGCATAATCTGAAATATGACATCGGCGTGCTCGCGCAGCATGGCGTCACCATCGCGCCCTATGACGACACGCTGGTGATGAGCTTTGCGCTGGACGCGGGCAAGCATCAGCACGGCCTCGACGAGTTGGCGAAGCTCCACCTCGATCACACCTGCCTGACCTTCAAGGAAATGTGCGGGACGGGCAAATCGCAGATCAGTTTTGCCGAGGTCCAGCTCGATCGTGCGACCGAATATGCCGCCGAGGATGCCGACGTCGCGCTGCGGCTGTGGAAGCTGCTCAAGCTGCGCCTGCCGATCGAGGGCGGGACGCGCGTTTACGAGATGGTCGATCGCCCGCTTGCCTCGATTGTCGAGGGGATGGAGCGCGCGGGGATCATGGTCAATCGTGACTATCTCGCGAAGCTGTCGGGCGAATTTGCGACCGAAATGCTGCGGATCGAAGGCGAAATCCACGCCCTCGCGGGCCAGCCCTTTGCGATCGGCAGCCCCAAGCAGCTCGGCGAAATCCTGTTCGACAAGCTGGGGCTGAAAGGCGGGCGCAAGGGCAAGTCGGGTGACTGGTCGACCGACCAGAACGAGCTCGAACGGCTCGAACGCGACGGGGTGCCGATCGCGCGCAAGATTCTCGAATGGCGCCAGCTTGCGAAGCTGAAATCGACCTACACCGACGCCTTACAGCAGCAGATCAATCCCACGACCGGCCGCGTCCACACCAGCTACAGCCTGGTCGGCGCACAGACCGGGCGGTTGTCGTCGACCGACCCGAATCTCCAGAACATCCCGATCCGCACCGAAACCGGCCGCCAGATCCGCGACGCCTTCATCGCCGCGCCCGGCCATGTCCTGATCGCCGCCGATTACAGCCAGATCGAGCTGCGGCTGGCCGCGCACATGGCCGATGTCCCTGAACTGAAGGAGGCGTTTGCGCAGGGGCAGGACATCCACAGCGCCACCGCGATCGAATTGTTCGGCGAAAGCAACCGCGACACGCGCGGGAAGGCGAAGACGGTCAATTTCTCGATCCTCTATGGCATTTCGCGCTGGGGGCTGGCGGGACGGCTCGAGATCACCCCCGACGAGGCGCAGGCGCTGATCGCACGCTATTTCGAACGCTTCCCCGGCATTTCGGACTATATCACCGACACGCTCGAACGCGTCCGCGCGACGGGGTACACCGAGACGCTGTTCGGGCGCAAAACCTGGTTCCCGCGGATCAAGGCGGCGAGCCAGAACGAGCGCGCGGGGAGCGAGCGCGCCGCGATCAACGCGCCGATCCAGGGGACCAGCGCCGACCTGATCAAACGCGCGATGGCCCGGATGCCCGCCGCGCTGGCCGACGCGGGTCTGTCCGACGTCAAAATGCTGCTCCAGGTCCACGACGAACTGGTGTTCGAGGCACCGGGGGACAAAGCCGAAGCTGCTGGCGCGGTGATCCGCACGATAATGATGGGTGCCGCCGAACCGGCGCTGACGCTGTCGGTCCCGCTCGAAGTGGAAATCGGCATCGGCAAAAGCTGGGGCGAAGCGCATTGATCGCGACTTTGCTGTTCGCCGCGGCGCTCGTCGCCGATCCCGGCGCCGCATCCGCCCCGACCACCACCGCGGCGGTCGCGCCGATTGCCGACACCGACCTGCGCGAATTTGTTGCGATCGCGGCGCGCAAGGTCGCCGGACGCCCGGTGAACGGCCCGATCGCGAGCGCCGACAAGGTGCTGTTGATCGCGCGCGACGACAAAGGCTTCCCCGTGATCGCGGTCAGCACCGGCTTTCCGGCCCGCCAGTCCTTGCCCGCCCCGCCGCCAAACACCTTGGCGGTCGTCCGGCTGCGGCAGCGCTACGAGACCCCCGTCCCCGGCCCCAGCCCGAGCGACCTCGCCTTTGTCGCCGCGAACCGGATGCCGCTGTTCGTCATCGGCGAATGGGCGCGCCCCGCCCCGATGTGGGAGGTCGCGTGGGTCGACGACGCGGTTCGCTTTCGCACGATCGGTGAGGTCGGCGAAATCGGTCCCTGGCAGGACTGACCGGTTCCATCAATATCTTGCGTTCAACTGTACTGTGCATATAATACAGTAAGCGAGAAGGAGCGCATGTCATGCCGAGTCGGACGCTGAGCAATTTCATCGCCGTTGCCCTCATGTCGTTCGCTACCGTCGCTGGAGCGCAAACCACCGCCCCGCCGCCGGTTGGCGAAAAGATCGAAATTCTCCCGATTGCCTTTTCACCCGACGGTCTGTCGGGCCTTGGCGGCGAGCGTCTTCGCGATGCGATGACGTCTGCCCAGTTCATCGCACTCGGCGAAGATCATGGCTTGGCGGGATCGCCCGAACTGGCGCAGGCGCTCGCGCATGACGCCGCGGCGATCGCCGAAACGCAGGATGCCGGGCCGCTTTATCATGCAGTGGAAGTCGGCCCGCACAGCGCCGAGTGGGTCGCCGCACAAATCGAAACCGGCGGCGTCGGTTCGCTAACCAACGCTTTCGCCGGGCGCCCATGGGCAATGCCGTTTCTCACCAACGTCGAAGACGCAGCCCTGGCTGCACCGTTTGCGCGGTCCGGTCGGCTATGGGGAATTGATCAGGAATTCATCGGCGCGCCGTCGATCTTGCTCGAATTGCTCGCAGCGCGAACAAAAGACAAAGCGGTACGCGCGCGTCTTGCCGCGTGGCTGGAACAGGACCGCGCGGCACTGAGCGCAGGAAACTTCGGCGGCATCATGATGTCAACTGTGGGACCGGCCGATTTCGCCGAACTGCGAAAGCGATTTCCCGATGACGCCGAAGCCGCGGCGATCATCGACGCACTTGCCGAAAGCGCTCGCATCTATCGTTTGAACAACGACGGCCAATATCTTCAGAATAATGAAGAGCGACAGGTTCTGATGCAGAACTATTTTCTAACCGCTTACCGCGCGGCCGCGGTACCGGCACCGCATGTGCTGTTCAAAATGGGCGCCTATCACATGGGTCGCGGAACGACGCCGACCTCGATCTACGATATCGGGTCGCTGCTCCCGGGCCTTGCCGCTGCCAACGGCCGCACGTCGCTGCATATCGCCTATGTCCCGATGGGGGGCATGGTCCGAGCGGTAAAACCATCGCCGGAAGGCTTCACCGGCGTCCAGCCCTATCGCGACGAAGCGATCGCCCCGATCCTCAACGCCGCCGGACTAGCGGATGACGCGGTTCCGGCCCAGGGTCATGTCCTGATCCCCCTCGCGCCGCTGCGTCACAATTTGCAGGGCAAGAAGCTGCGTGACCTGCCGACCTTCTCGCGCTTCCTGCTGATTGGCTTCGATTATCTGGTTACGACGCGCAGTGCGGAGCCCGCGACGCATTTTGAGGCCGTCGGTAAACCGGCACCCCGGTAAGTCGCAGCGTCGGCCCGCCCCTTTCCCACCCGCAACTTTCGCTCTATGACGATCCGATGACATTCGGCTGGCGATTATGTGACAGCCAGTAACGAAGGATTTCCATGAGCAAGTTCCAGCCCGTCGCGCAGGCGCCGGTCCGTATTCAGCAGAATATTCTCGCGCGCAGCGAACGCCGCCTGCTCAACTGGATCTGCCCGCGACTGCCGCAATGGATGACCCCCGACAAGCTGACCGTGCTGGGGTTCTTCGGCGCGGTCATGGTCGCGGCGGGCTATATGCTCAGCTGGATCGACAGCGAATGGCTCGGGCTGTGCCTTGCCGGTTATGTCGTCAACTGGTTCGGCGATTCGCTCGACGGCAGTGTGGCGCGCTGGCGCCAGATCGAGCGGCCGAATTATGGCTATTTTGTCGATCATAGCGTCGATGCACTCGCGACGCTGCTGATGGTCAGCGCGATCGGGATGAGCCCCTATATGCGCTTCGACGTCGCTTTGATGGCGGTAATCGGATATTTCCTGCTGTCGATCCACACCTTCATCGCCGCCAAGGTCGTCGGCGAGTTTCGCCTGTCCTATATGGCGGGCGGGCCGACCGAGCTGCGGCTGATGCTGATGGCGATGACGGTGGCAATGCCGATGATCGGCGGCGCCGACATCTATGGCACCAATTTCTCGGTGTTCGATCTGTTTGCGCTGGTCGTCTCCAGCATCCTGGTGACGCTGTTCATCGTCCAGACGTCGACCACCGCCCGGATGCTCCGCCGCCGCGGCGGCTGAGCAAGCTCAGGGCCGCAACCGCGCCTGCGCGTAAGTACCAAGCAGCCGCAGCGATTTGGTCTGGAAATCCAGCTCCTCAAGCGCGCGGTCGATGCGTTCGTCGCCCGGCGCGCCGACGATATCGGCGTAGAATTGCGTCGCGGCAAAGCTGCCGCCGGTCTGATAGCTTTCCAGCTTGGTCATGTTGACCCCGTTGGTCGCAAAGCCGCCGAGCGCCTTGTAAAGCGCGGCGGGGATATTCTTCACCTCGAACATGAAGGTCGTCATCACCGGCCCTTCGATCGCTCCAAAATCAGCAAGCGGTTCGCGCGCCAGCACGACAAAGCGCGTCATATTATGGTCGGCATCCTCCATCCCGGTGCCGTGCAGCGTCAGCCCGTAAAGCTCGGCGGCGTGCGGCGGCGCCAGCGCGGCCAGCCCGACCTCATCGCTGTCGGCCACCCACGCCGCGGCGCCCGCGGTGTCGCTGTGCGCGACCGGCGCGATGTTGTTCGCGCGCAGCCAGTGGCGGCACTGCCCGAGCGCCTGTTCATGGCTCATCGCGCGCGTCACCGGGCCAAGGTCGCGGCTCATCAGGCCATAGCGGATCGGCAGGAAATGCTCGCCGACGATCGACAGCCCGGATTCGGGAAGCAGGAAATGGATGTCGGCCACGCGGCCGTGCAGGCTGTTTTCGATGGGGATGATTGCGCGATCGACTTTGCCGTCGCGCACCGCGTCGATCGCGTCCTGAAAGGCATAGCAGGGCAGCGGCAGCGAATCCGGGGCATATTCGCGCGCTGCCAGATCGCTGTTCGCGCCGGGGGCGCCCTGAAACGCCAGCCCACGCGCAGGTTCTGCAAGGGCTGCCACCCGCATTTGATCGACCAGATGCTGTGCCGAAGCCGAATAACTGCCCATGACTGCCTTCCCTCGCCCGAGCCGCGGCGCATAGCCGCAGGACCGAAGCGACGCAACCGGTCGCGCTCGCCGATTCCTCCCCTTGCGCCGCCGTCGTCGCACCAGTAAGGGAGCCTCCAAATCAGATACGCGTCCGGCAAGCGGGCGCCAGCTAACGGGGCTGCTAGAGCATGGACAATCGCAACAACACTATCGCTGGCTGGGTGCTGTTCGCCGGCATTTGCGCGCTAGGCCTGACCATCGGGTCGGGCATGTTGTTCGCCGGTCATAACCCGGAAAAGCCCGGTTTCCCGATCGAAGACGCCGAAGCTGGCGCCGGTGCCGCCGCCGCGGTGCCGATCGCCAACCTGCTCGCCGCCGCCGATCCGGTAAAGGGTGAAGCGGTGTTCGCGAAATGCGCCGCATGCCACACAATTGCCTCGGGCGGCGCCAACGGCATCGGCCCGAATCTGTGGGGCGCGCTCGGCAAGGCGCACGGCCATGTCGCGGGCTTTGCCTATTCCGACGCGCTGAAGGGCGTCCCCGGCAACTGGGATTTCGAAGGCATGGACGCCTGGCTCGCCAGCCCGCGCAAATATGCGCCGGGCACCAAAATGTCGTTCGCGGGCCTCAGCAGCGCCGAAGATCGCGCGAACCTGATCCTGTATATGAACACGCAGGGTTCGAACCTGCCGCTGCCCGCCCCCGAAACCGCTGCGCCCGCCGAAGGCGCTGCCCCGGCTGAAGGCGAAGCGGCTGCTGCCCCCGCTGAGGGCGCCGCCGCTGCTCCGGCTGCTGACGCCGCTGCTCCCGCTCCGGCCGAAGCCAAGAAATAATGCGCCTCGCGCCCGTCCTGCTGGCGGGCGCCTTTGCCCTCGCCAGCTGCGGCAAAAGCGAAACGCCCCCGGCCGATAGTCCGGCGGGCGAAGCAGTGCCCGTGCCGCCAATCGCGCCGACCGCGGCGATGGGTGAGCAGGTCTTCAAACGCTGCGTCGCCTGCCACACCGTCGACAAAGGTGGCCGCAACGGCATCGGCCCCAATTTGCACGGCGTCGTCGGCGCGGCCGTCGCGGCGAAGCCCGATTTTTCCTACTCGAGCGCGATGAAGGCCAAGGGTGGGGTCTGGGACGAAGCCGCGCTCGACACCTATCTTGAGGCGCCGATGAAGGCGGTTCCCGGGACGCGAATGGCGTTTGCCGGGGTGATCCACGCGGCGGATCGCAAGGCGTTGATCCTGTATCTGGAAGCGCAGAAATAGCATCGTCGCCCCCGCGCAGGCGGGGGCCGCTATAGAATTTACTCGGCAATCGAGATTTAGGCCGCAAGCGGCCCCCGCCTGCGCGGGGGCGACGGCCCGATTACCCCTACTCCTCGATATTCGCGTAGAAATCCTGAACGATCTGCCACGCCTCTTCGGCGGTCTCGACAAATTTGAACAGCCCCAGGTCGCGCGCGCTTACCACGCCCTCTTCGACCAGCGCCTCGAAGTTGACGACGCGTTCCCAGAACTCCTTGCCGAACAGGACGATCGGGATCGGCTTTATCTTGCCGGTCTGGATGAGCGTAAGCAGCTCGAACATTTCGTCAAAGGTGCCGAACCCGCCGGGGAACACGCACACCGCGCGCGCGCGAAGCAGGAAGTGCATCTTGCGCAGCGCGAAATAGTGAAACTGGAAGCTGAGGTCGGGGGTCACAAACCGGTTCGGCGCCTGTTCGTGCGGCAGCACGATGTTCAGCCCGACCGACTCCTTGCCGACATCAGCCGCGCCGCGATTCGCCGCTTCCATGATCGACGGGCCGCCGCCCGAGCAGACAACGAAATGGCGACAGCCATTTTCGTCGGGCGGCACCTGGCTCGCCAAGCGCGCCAACTTGCGCGCCTCTTCATAATATTTGGCCTTCGCTTTCAAGCGGCGCGCGATGTTGCGCTGGACGTCGTCGGTCGCTGCGGCTTCGAGCGCGTCGGCCTCTGCGGGTTCGGGAATGCGCGCCGAGCCATAGATGACGAGCATCGATTCGATCTTCGCCTCGTCGAGCAGCAATTCGGGCTTGAGCAGTTCCAGCTGGAAGCGCACCGGGCGCAAATCTTCGCGCAGCAGGAACTCATTGTCCTGAAACGCCAGCTTGTAAGCGGCGCTCGCAGTCTGCGGGGTAGAAGTCGCCTGCTTGGCGAACTTTGCGTCATCCTTGGCTTTGTGGAAACGCGAACGATGGGGTTGTTTATCTTCTGTCATCAGCCAGCGGCTAGCGGTTTCGCGTGACTTTGCCAAGACAGGCCGCGATCAGCGGCAGTAACCGTTGCCGCTCATGTCGAAATGGAAATGATTATAGTGCGCGGCGTTATAATCCGGCCCGAGCACGGTGCCAAAGCGGCGGCAGCCCGATTTGTGCAGCGCGCGGAGGAAATCCTGCGACGCCTTGTCACCATTCCACCCGCCGTCGAGCATGATCCGGCGCCCGTCGGCCAGCACGAAACCCGATACATCGACTGCGTTCGAATAGGCATGCTGCGACAGGCGACCCGAGCGACCGCCATAGATGTTGCGGCAGCTATAGGTGCCAAACGTCTCGATCTTCACCACCTCCTGCCCGAAATATTTCCGCGCCGCGGGCTTCACCGCAAACTGCGCCCAGCCGGCAAAACTCTTCGCCAGCGGACAGGTCATTGCGCCAAGGTTGGTCGTCGGGGTGCCGACGTCGAGCAGTTTGACCGAGTCGATCGAACTGCAACCGCCGCCATGATCCTGATTGGGAAGCGGGGTAAAGCGCACTCCGGCCTGCTTCAGTTCGAACGCGCATTGCTGCGCTTCGGCGCTGGTGAAGGACGGCGTCGGCGCAACTTGCGGACGCTTTGGCGCACTGGCTGTGGGACGCTTTGGATCGCCGCGCTTCATGACGTCGGGGCTACCGAAACACGCCGAAAGCGCCAGCGCGGCGGTCGCCGCGATCAGGATCCGGGGCTGCAAGACGGTCGGGATCGGCATGGCGTCAAAATACCGACAAGATGGTTAACAAGCTCTTTAGTTTTGCTTCAGCTCACCGGAAATTTCGCGCGGCCCACGCATTTTGTTTGACAGTTGCGTGTCCGACCCTAAACCCGGCGCCGGGCCACGCGGTCCCAACGCCGCGCGAGCTCTCTGCAAGGAGAGACGACATGACTGAAGTGCCGACGCCACAATTGCGCCCTGCGCGCCCCTATTTCTCCTCCGGCCCCTGCGCAAAGCCGCCCGGATGGGATGCCTCCAAAATCGCTACCGAATCGCTCGGCCGCTCGCATCGTGCGAAGATCGGCAAGACGCGCCTCGCTCTTTGCATCGACCTGATGCGCGAGATGCTCCAACTCCCCGACACGCACCGCATCGGTATCGTCCCGGGCTCCGACACCGGCGCCTTCGAAATGGCGATGTGGACGATGCTCGGCGCCCGCCCCGTGACGACGCTCGCATGGGAGAGCTTCGGTGAGGGCTGGGTCACCGACGCGGCGAAACAGCTCAAGCTCGACCCGACCATCATCCGTGCCGACTACGGTCAGCTCCCCGATTTGACCCAGGTTGACTGGTCGAACGATGTTCTCTTCACCTGGAATGGCACCACCAGCGGCGTCCGCGTTCCGAACGGCGACTGGATCGCCGACGACCGCGACGGGCTGAGCTTCGCCGACGCGACCAGCGCAGTGTTCGCTTACGACCTACCGTGGGACAAGATCGACGTCGCAACCTTCAGCTGGCAGAAAGTGCTCGGCGGCGAAGGCGGCCATGGCGTGCTGATCCTCGGCCCGCGCGCGGTCGAACGCCTCGAAACCTACACCCCCGCCTGGCCGCTGCCGAAGGTCTTCCGCCTCGTCTCGAAGGGCGCGCTGACCGAAGGCGTGTTCAAGGGTGAGACGATCAACACCCCGTCGATGCTCGCGGTCGAGGATGCGATCTTCGCGCTCGAATGGGCAAAATCGCTCGGCGGTCTCGACGGGCTGAAGGCACGCAGCGATGCAAACGCCGCGGCGCTCGACAAGATCGTCGAGGACCGCGACTGGCTCAGCCACCTCGCCGCCGATCCCGCCAGCCGGTCGAAAACGTCGGTCTGCCTGTCGGTGGCGGGTGCCGACGAGGATTTCATCAAGAAATTCGCCGGCCTGCTCGACAAGGAAGGCGCGGCTTACGACATCGCGGGCTACCGCGACGCGCCTCCGGGCCTGCGCATCTGGTGCGGCGCCACCGTCGACACCGCCGATGTCGAAGCGCTCGGCCCTTGGCTCGACTGGGCCTACGCCAGCCTTTCGGCCTGACGCTCCCCTCTTCCGTTTGCCCTGAGCTTGTCGAAGGGCCGTTTTTTCTTCGTGCGGTCGCAACAGAAGTACAGTGCTTCGACAAGCTCAGCACGAACGGATTTTTGAAAGCCATTCCAATGACCCAACCCAAAGTCCTCATCAGCGACAAAATGGACCCCAAAGCCGCCGCGATCTTTAAGGAACGCGGCATCGACGTCGACGTCATCACCGGCAAGACCAAGGACGAGCTGATCGCGATGATTGGCGACTATGACGGACTCGCGATCCGTTCGGCGACCAAGGTCACCGCCGACGTCCTCGCCGCCGCGACGAACCTGAAAGTCGTCGGGCGCGCCGGCATCGGCGTCGATAATGTCGATATTCCCGAGGCGTCGAAAAAGGGCGTCATCGTAATGAACACCCCTTTCGGCAACAGCATCACCACCGCCGAACATGCGATCGCGATGATGTTCGCGCTGGCGCGTCAGATCCCTGAAGCCAACGCCGGTACGCAGGCGGGCAAATGGCCGAAGAACGACTTCATGGGCGTCGAGCTGACGTCGAAGACGCTCGGGCTGATCGGCTGCGGCAACATCGGTAGCATTGTCGCCGAGCGCGCGCTGGGGCTGCGCATGAAGGTCGTCGCCTTCGACCCCTTCCTGACCCCCGAACGCGCAATCGAACTCGGCGTCGAAAAGGCCGATCTCGACACCCTGCTCGCCAAGGCCGACTTCATCACGCTGCACACCCCGCTGACCGACCAGACGCGCAACATCCTGTCGGCCGGAAATATCGCGAAAGCGAAGAAGGGCGTGCGGATCATCAACTGCGCGCGCGGCGGGCTGATCGACGAAGCAGCGCTGAAGGACGCGCTGGAATCGGGCCATGTCGCGGGCGCGGCGCTCGATGTGTTCGCGCAGGAACCCCCCGCGGCAGATCATCCGCTGTTCAGCGCCCCGAACTTCATTTGCACCCCGCATCTTGGGGCGTCTACCGACGAGGCGCAGGTCAATGTCGCGATCCAGGTGGCTGAACAGATCAGCGACTATCTGCTCACCGGCGGCATCACCAACGCGCTCAACGTCCCCAGCCTGTCGGCCGAGGAAGCCCCGAAACTGCGCCCCTATATGAGCCTCGCCGAAAAGCTCGGCAGCCTCGTCGGCCAGCTCGCGCACGACAACCTGACCACCATCTCGGTCGAGGTCGAGGGCGCGGCGGCCGAACTCAACCTCAAGCCGATCACCGCCGCGGTGCTGACCGGTCTGATGCGCCGCTATTCGGACAGCGTGAATATGGTCAACGCCCCGCACCTCGCGCGCGAGCGCGGGCTCGATGTCCGCGAAGTGCGCCACGACCGCGACGGCGACTATCACACGCTTGTCCGCGTCACCGTCGCGACCGAACAGGGCGACCGCTCGGTCGCGGGCACCTTGTTCAGCAACGGCGACCCGCGCCTGGTCGAGATGTTCGGGATCAAGGTCGAGGCCGATCTTGACGGTTATATGCTCTATATCGTCAACGAGGACGCCCCCGGCTTTATCGGCCGCATCGGCACCGCGCTCGGCGAAGCCGGACTCAACATTGGCACCTTCCACCTCGGCCGCCGTGCCGCGGGCGGCGAGGCAGTGCTGCTTTTGAGCCTCGACTCGCCGATGCCCGAACCGCTTCTGTGGCAACTTTGCCAACTTCCGGGGGTGAAGACGGTGAAGGGTCTCAAATTCTAGCACCACCCTCTATTTCCATTCGTGTCGAGCGAAGTCGAGACACCCTTTGGCAGACGATGCCATCAAGGCATCTCGACTTCGCTCGATGCGAACGGACATTTAGCGTTGTTGAAACGCCGCCTCCACCCGCCTAAGGCCGCACCATGCCTCGCACCCCTGCCCTGCTGCCCGAAGGCCTCCGCGACCGCCTGCCCCAACAGGCCGAGGCCGCATCGCGTGTCACCCGCGCGCTCGTCGACGCGATGCGCGCGCATGGTTATGGCCGGGTGTCGCCGCCGCTCGCCGAGTTTCGCGAGACGCTGGGCGGCGATGACGATCGCACCGCTCGCGACCTGCTGCGCTTCACCGACCCGGTGTCGCAGCGCACGCTGGCGCTGCGTCCCGATATCACGCGGCAGGTCGGCCGCATTGCCACTTCGCTGCTCGCAAAGGCGCCGCGCCCGCTGCGCCTTTGTTACGCCGGACAGGTCGTCAAACTGCGCGCCAGCCAGCTCCGCCCGGCGCGCGAGATGCTGCAAGTCGGCGCTGAGCTGATCGGCAGCGACAGTGTTGCCGCAGCGCGCGAAATCGTGACTGTCGCGATCGACGCGCTCGAAGCCGCGGGGATTGGTCCAGTCACGGTCGACTTCACCCTGCCCGACGTCGTCGATCTGCTCGCGAACGGCCCGCTGCCGGTCGACACCGACATCCAGCAGCTGCGCGACGAACTCGACGCCAAGGACGCGGGGGCGCTGACGCGGATCGGCGCCGCCGCCTATCTGCCGCTGCTGCGCGCCACCGGTCCCTTCGATCAGGCGATCGCCGACCTGCGCGCCTTCGACACATCGGGCGTCCTCACCGCGCGCATTGATGCCCTCGAAGCCATAGCGGCGCCGGTGCGCGACCGCGTCACGCTGACCCTCGACCCGACCGAGCGTCATGGCTTTGCCTATCAAAGCTGGTTCGGTTTCCAGATCTTCGTTCGGGGTCAGGGCGACGCAGTTGGTCGCGGTGGCGGCTATGCGATCCCGGTCGGCGAACAGGAAGAGGCCGCGGTCGGCTTTTCGCTCTATCCAGATCCGCTGATCGATGCGGGGCTCGGCGCCGAAGACGACAGCGACCGCCGCATTTTTCTGCCGCTCGGCCACGATCCGGCGCTCGCAGCCAGCCTGCGCGCCGATGACTGGCAGACGGTGGCGGCGCTGGCCGACACCGACGATGCGCAGGCGCTGGGATGTGGGTGGCGGCTCGGCGCCGATGGGCCAGTCGCGGGCTGAGGCATCCCCAAACCCCAGGCTAAAAATCCGAAATCCCGAACCGCGGCACGCCCTGATTGACCCCCGGCGGATCGAGCACCGTCACGTCGAGCACAACCGGATCGCCGATCCATTGCGCCAACGTCGTATGGTCGGCCAGATCGTCGTCGGTCAGCGGATGCACCAGCGCGCGCAGGCAGGTCGCTTTGATGGCTGCAACCACCGCGACCTGCGAACGCGCCAGAAAATGCACCTCATATTGCGCAATCGGATGCGGCCCCACCGCGCCATCGGTCATCGCGCCGACGAACAGGATCGCAGGATTCTGCTCGAAAGCGTCCCGCAGCGCGACGGCGGCGGGGCGCTCGGCGGGGTCGTAATAGATGTGGGCGTGGTAGGGGGCGTCGGGGTTTGTCATAGCAGCATTTCCTCACTCTTCAGCCGTCATTGCGAGCGTAGCGAAGCAATCCAGCGCGTCCTTACCCCGCTCTGGATTGCTTCGCTACGCTCGCAATGACGAAATTCTACCGCCCGAACACTCGCTTCAGCCACGCATCGACCGTCGAGGTCGCAACATAGGCCGGATCGCCCAGACTACGGCTGATCTCCGCATGGCCCTTCAGCCCCTCGCCGGGAAAACTGCCATGTTCGACCCGGCTGCCACCCGCTGTCAGCGCGGAGCCCAGCGCCTTTGCCTGCCGCACTCCATCGGGGCGCTGGACATAGAGCAGGAGAAACTCCGGCGCGTTGGGTGCCGATGCATGCGCGGTGGGCGACAGCGCCTTTTGCCGCGCCGGATCGGTGCCAAACGCCTGCGCATAAGTCTTTTGCATGATCGGCGGACCGTCCTTCATTTGCGCCGGCACATCGTAAGCGGCGCCGTCATTGGGGATTACCCCCGCGACGTCGGCGAACGACAGCCCGGCGCCCTTCAGATAGCGCTCGTCGGTCCCGACCAGCGCGACCAGATGCGCGCCCGCGCTGTGCCCCATCAACACGATGCGCCGCCGATCGATGCCCAGCGTGCTGGCGCGATCGACCAAGGCTTTCACCGCGCTCGCGACGTCCGCCGCCTGCTGCTCGACCGTCGCGGCGGGGACGAGGCGATAGTTGATCGAGGCAAAGGCATAGCCCTGCTCCGGATAATGCACCGGTTTGAAGCGCCCGGTCGCATTGTCCTTGCTGCCACGTTTCCACCCGCCGCCATGGACATAGACGATCAGCGGTGCCGGTTTTTTTGCGCCCTTCGCGCGCCAGATATCGAGCACCTGTAGCGGATCGCTGCCATAGCTTATCGTCTCACTACCCGACACCTGCGGCCCTTCGTCCGCACCCATGCGTTCGGCCATCCGTTCGCGCAGGCGGTCGCGCAATTTTTCGCGCGCGTCGCTCGCAGGCATGCCGCTCGCTATCACAGCGGTCGCCGCGAACAGGCCGATCCAGTATCGCTTGCTCATATCCACACCTCCATCGCCCCCCGGCGCGCCTGCCTTGTCCGATGCAATTGTCGCAAATTCATCCCACTGCACCTTGTCTCGCCGCCCAAATCCGCTAAGGCCGCGCCGGGTCAAATGGCCTCGTTCAGCAGGACAGCATCATGGCAAATGTTACCGTCATCGGGTCGCAATGGGGCGACGAGGGCAAGGGCAAGATTGTCGACTGGCTCGCCAGTCGCGCCGATGCCGTGGTGCGCTTTCAGGGCGGTCATAACGCCGGCCATACGCTCGTCGTCGGCGAACAGGTGTACAAGCTGTCGCTGCTGCCGTCGGGCATCGTCACCGGTACGCTGTCGATCATCGGCAACGGCGTCGTGCTCGATCCGTGGGCGCTGCGTGACGAGATCACCAAGCTGCGCGGCCAAGGCGTCGTCATAAACGCCGAGAATTTCGCGATCGCCGACAATTGCGCGCTGATCCTGCCGTTCCACCGCGACCTCGACGCGCTGCGCGAAACCGCCGCAGGTGCAGGCAAGATCGGTACGACCGGGCGCGGCATCGGCCCCGCCTATGAAGACAAGGTCGGGCGCCGCGCGCTGCGCGTCTGCGACCTCGCCCACCTCGACAAGCTCGAACCGCAGCTCGACCGCCTCACCGCGCATCACGACGCGCTGCGCGCCGGATTCGGCGAGCCGCCGATCGATCGCGAGCGCTTGATCGCCGACCTCACCGAAATCGCCGACTATGTGCTCGAATATGCGCAGCCGGTGTGGAAGCGGCTCAAGAAAGTCCGCAAGGCCGGCGCGCGCATCCTCTTCGAAGGCGCGCAGGGCGTGCTGCTCGACGTCGATCATGGCACTTACCCTTTCGTCACCAGCAGCAACACGGTCAGCGGCACTGCCGCGAGCGGCTCGGGTCTCGGCCCCGGCGCGGTCGGTTTCGTGCTCGGCATCGCCAAGGCGTACACGACGCGCGTCGGCAGCGGCCCCTTCCCCACCGAGCTGGAGGACGAGATCGGCCAGAAGCTGGGCGAACGCGGGCATGAATTCGGCACCGTGACCGGGCGCAAGCGTCGCTGCGGCTGGTTCGACGCCGTACTGGTGCGCCAGAGCTGCGCGGTATCGGGCGTCACCGGCATCGCGCTGACCAAGCTCGACGTGCTCGACGGCTTCGACACCATCCGCATCTGCACCGGCTATCGCCTCCGCGGCAAAATCCTCGACTATTTCCCCGCCCATTCGGCCGATCAGGCCGAGGTCGAGCCAATCTATGAGGAAATGGACGGCTGGCAGGAAACGACCGCCGGCGCGCGCAGCTATGCCGACCTGCCCGCGCAGGCGATCAAATATATCCAGCGCGTGCAGGAATTGATCGAAACGCCAATCGCGCTGGTATCAACCAGCCCCGAGCGCGAAGACACGATCCTGATCCGCGACCCGTTCAGCGACTAAATCGATCCTCCCGTGGCGAAGCCATGGGGAGGTGGCAGCGCGAAGCGCTGACGGAGGGGCTTTGACGCGACTGTCGCGGCCGCTCCACCATCCGCTGCGCGGACGGTCCCCCTCCCCGTCGCTTGGCGACAGGGAGGATTATTTGCCCGCCACCGCTACGTCGCGGATCGCCGCAACGAAACCGACCGGATCATCCTCCTGAATGAAGTGTCCACCGCGCAGCGTGCGATGGGTCACGCGCGCCGCGCCGGGGACGCGCGACGTGAACAAGGCATCCCCGCCGCGCGTAATCGGGTCGCCGTCGGAAAAGCAGCACATGAACGGTTTGTCGAACGCCTCCAGCGCGGCCCAGGCACGCCTCTGGTCGGGTACCGCGACATTGTCGCCCAGCGGCACGAACGAGGGGAACGCGCGCGCCGCGACCTTCGACGCCCGCGTCGGGAAGGGCGCATCATAAGCCGCAATTTCGGCGGCACTCAGTTCGCGTTTGGCGCCCGCTTTGACGATCTTGCCGATCGGAAACACCGGGCTGTAGCGCGAAAAGGCACGCCAGATGGCAAAGGCGCGCGGTGCTGGCTGGCCTTCGGGCAGTCCGCCATTCGACAGCGCGACGCCAGCGAACCGCTCGGGCATTTCGGCGACCAGTCGCAGGCCGATCAACGAACCCCAATCCTGACAGGCGAGAATCATGTTTTTGAGGTCAAGCGCCGCGATCCATTGCCGCATCCACGCAACCTGCGCCGCATAGCTGTACGCCGCGCGGTCGAGCGGCTTGTCCGACCGTCCAAAACCGATCAGGTCGGGCGCGACAACGCGAAACCCCGCCTCGACCGCCGGACCGATCATATGGCGATAGAGATAAGCCCAGGTCGGCTCGCCGTGGAGCATCAGTACCGGCTGGGCATTGGACGCGCCCTCGTCGACATAATGAACGCGCAGGCCGTCGGCGATCTCGGCATAGTTTGGCGCATAGGGCCAGTCCGGCAAGTCCGCGAAACGATCGTCCGGCGTGCGATAAGCGCGCATCATATTCTCCCCCACCCATGGTCGCGGGCAGCTTAGGGGACTTCCGTTGCGGCGCAAGCCGTGGCACCATCGCGCGATGACCCGTCACATTCTCGTCTTCTACGGCAGCTACCGCCGCGACCGGCAGGGCATCAAGCTCGCGCACTGGCTGGTCGATGCCATCGTCGCCCGCGGCGACAGCGCCGAACTGATTGATGCCAAGGCGGTCGACCTGCCGATGCTCGACCGCATGTATAAGGAATATCCCAAGGGCGAGGCGCCGCCCGCGATGGAAGGACTCGCGGCCAAGATCCGCGCCGCCGATGGCTTCGTCTTTGTCACCGGCGAGTATAATTGGGGGCCGCAGCCGGGACTCAAGAATCTCACCGACCATTTTCTCGAGGAATGGTTTTGGCGACCCGCCGCCATCGCCTGTTATTCGGCCGGGACGTTTTCCGGGGTGCGCGCGATGATGGGCTGGCGCGACACGCTTGGCGAAATGGGGATGGCGGTCACTTCGTCGATCCTGCCCGTCGGGCGGATCGGCGGTGCGTTCGATGCCGACGGCCAGCCAACGGGCGACGATGGCGCGCGGCTGGTCAAGAGCTTCCCGCGCTTCGCCGACGACCTAAATTGGTGGATCGACGCCGCCAAGGCGCAGCGCGCGAAGGTCGACCCGCCCTATTAACCCGACTTCAGCTCGGCCTTCAGCCTGAGACTCGCGCGCCAGAAGAAGAACGCCGGGATCAGCCCCAGCCATGCGGCGCCGTACAGCACCCAGCGCACACTTTCCTGTCCGGCGAGCGGTTGCAGCGCGTCAGATAGCACCCCGAAAAGAAACGGCCCCAGCCCAAGCCCGATCAGATTCTGGCCGAACAGCATGATCGACGCCGCGACCGCGCGCGCACGGGGCTGGACCAGCCCCTGCACACAGCCATAGGCGGGGCCGTAATAGGCCGAATTAAGGATGGTCGGAATGATCAGCATTGCGACCGCGACGCGCCAATCCTCCATATAATAGCCAAGGAACAGGATGGGTGCCGCAATGGCCATGCCATAAGCGGGAAAGGTCAGCAGATGCTTCTTGTCGCGCGGGCCGTATTTGTCGGCCATCTTGCCGCCGAGCCAGGTACCGAATGCCCCCGCCAACCCGAGCACAACCGCCATCGACAGCCCCGCCTCGGTTGTCGACAGCCCGTGGCTGCGGATGAAAAAGCTGATCGTCCACAGTGCCTTGCCATAGCCGAGAACTGCGACGACGGACGCGGCAATCAGGATATAGATAAAGGCGCGCGAACTGAAAATTTCGCGCAGCGCTTCGCCGGTCGATAGCGGCACGACTGCTCGCGCCGTCGCGACCGCCTCCGCCGTCCGGCTGTGCCGCGGTTCGCGCATCACGAACAGCACCACCAGCGCGAGCAGGATGCCCGGCGCGCCAACCATCATCAACGCGATGCGCCAGCCATAAAGGTCGTTGACTACGCCGCCGATGATCAGGCCGAGCAGCGAACCAATCGGCACCCCCAGCCCGTAAAAGGCAATCGCTGACGACCGCTTCTCGACGGGCACGCTATCCGAGATCAGTGAATGCGCGGCGGGAGTACAGCCCGCCTCCCCGACCCCGACGCCGACGCGGGCGAGCAGCAACTGGACGAAATTCTGAGCAAGCCCGCACACCGCTGTCATCGCCGACCAGATCGCCAGCGAAATGGCGATCAACCGAACGCGATTCGTTCCGTCCCTGTCGGCATAACGTGCGATGGGGATGCCCAGAAGAGCATAGAAAACCGCAAAGGCCGGTCCCGCCAGCAGCCCCAGCTGAGTGTCCGAAAGCCCGAGCTCCGCCTTGATCGGTTCGGCCAGAATGTTGACGATCTGCCGGTCGAGGAAATTGAAGATATAGACGATCAGCAGGATCCACAGCATCGTCCGCGTTTGCGCGGAAACACCATCTACGGATGGCGCGGCGATACCCGTGGCAAGGGCAGGCTTGTCGTTCATATCATTCTCCCGCGCTCATGGGAGCAGACCTGGGGGATCGGTGTCAACGCCATTGCGGCACCCCGAAAATCGCCGCTTGCAATTGCCGCTACGGCTGGCAGCGTGTTGCCCATGCAAAAAATTTCGCTGCTCGCCGCTTCCGCCCTACTTACCATCGCCCCCGCGCTGGCCATGCCGCCGCCGCTGCCCCCGGTCGAGGGCAAGGATGCCGCGACGTTGCAGGCCGAAATGACCGAGCGACGGATCAACAGCGACGTCGTCACCGCAACCTATCTCGACCGCATCCGCACGCTCGACGACAACGGGCCGAAACTGAATGCCGTTATCGCGAGCTTTCCCGACGCGACGAGCCAGGCGCATGCGCTCGACCTCGAACGCAAAGCCGGGGGCGTGCGCGGCCCGCTCCACGGCATCCCGATCCTGATAAAGGACAATATCGAGGCCAAGGGGCCGGTGCCGACAACCGCCGGGTCGCTGGCGCTGAAGGACAATATCACAAACCGCGACGCGCCGCTGGTGGCGCGGTTGCGCGATGCCGGTGCCATCATCCTCGGCAAAACCAACCTCAGCGAATGGGCGAACATCCGCTCGAACAATTCGACCAGCGGATGGAGCGCGGTCGGCGGGCTGACGAAGAACCCGCACGCGCTCGATCGCAACACCTGCGGTTCGTCGGCAGGCAGCGGCGCCGCG
>Ga0265296_1001729_pt1 | contig 24041 bp, 19 predicted proteins | sample MunlanPumphouse1_FD_189073 | JGI IMG/M metagenome (GOLD analysis project Ga0265296, IMG submission 189073) | Groundwater microbial communities from a municipal landfill in Southern Ontario, Canada - Pumphouse #1 | ecosystem: Environmental > Aquatic > Deep subsurface > Groundwater | place... | reverse complement strand
AGGCGACAACCATTTAACGAAATCCTGCGATTGCGTATAATAATTAAAACTGGCCGTACCGATAAAAAAACAGATGGCGGCGATGGCCAAAATAATCCAGTGCCAATATTTTAAAAGCCAAATTTTTAAGATAACCAATGTCATATTTTATATTTCATACAAATAAACCGGTAAATCTTTTTCGCTCGGCTTATCAATAATTTTTGGTTCTAAGTTATAAAGCTTAAATGAATAAGAAATAATTTTTGTTCCCGGCCTTAACTCTTGTTTAAGCTTCAGATAAAATTTTTCATTCAAAGTATGCGGCATGCCAAAAAAATAGACCACATCAGCCGCGGCTAAATTTTCTTTATATAAATTTTTAAACTTAAATTCAATATTGCTTTGTTTGTTTAAAACCTGCCTTAATTTGCAAATCAAATAAAATGGCAATGAAATTTCCAGGCCGATGGCTTTGGCTTCAAAATTATCAGCCGCGTAAATTACCACCCGGCCGTTACCGCAGCCTAAATCATAAAAAATTTGCCCGGGTCTTAAATCAGCTAATTTAAAAATTCTTTTTAAGTCACGGCCGCGGCTAGGCACCCAGGGGGCAAATGACAAAACTGAAAAAATTAAGCTAAAACCGCAGGCGATAATGAATAACAAAAAGGCTATACTTAAGACATAGAGAGTAATGGAAATTATCATAAAGTATGGTAAAATAAGAATATTAATGAATAGCAAACTGTTAAATATCATTAATTCAGTCTTAATTTTAATCTGCCTGATCTCGGTCTTTGGCGGTTTGATTTATCGTTTTTACTCGCTTAACCAGCTAGGCTTAATAATTAGCTTAATTTTAGCGATTATTTCTTTTATTATTATACAATATTTTTACCTTATTTCCAACAAAAAAACAAGGCGCATAAAAAAAGAAGCCATTATTAGAGACCGCCCCCCCCTCTCCTTAGCCTTAAAAATCTTTAGCGCCGGAGCCTATTTATTAACTTTAATTTTATGTTTTTACATTTTATTCAGCCATCAAACCGATACGGCCATAGTTTCTCCGTGGCAAATAGCGCCAAAATACTTTTTTATTGTTTACGGCCTAGCCACTCTATTTTTAATCGGTAATACGATTGTTAACAACAAATTCGCTTTACCGCTTATGATGTTTCATTATTTTTTTTCTTTTTCGATTGCCTTGATAATTTATAAGCTGGGCTACGGCTATGACTCGTTTATCCACCAAGCCACGGAAGATTTAATTGATAAAACCGGATCGGTTGATCCTAAGCCGTTCTATTATTTGGGCCAATACGCTCTAATTGTGATTTTCCATAAAATAACCGCCGTACCCATAGTTTGGCTGGATAAGCTTCTATTGCCGATACTGGCCGCTTTATTTCTACCTTTGACTCTCTGGCGCGTTCTAAAGTCTTGGTTTGATTCAGCCAGCCTTAATTTAATATTAATCCTGACACTCTTGGCTCTAAGTTTTCCTTTTCTAATTATTACCACGCCCCAGAATTTGGCTTATTTTTTATTGATTTTAGCAATTTTATCAGGGCTGATATGCAAAAATTTTTATGATTTTGCTGTCATTTTGATTTTATCATTAACCGCGGCCATTACCCACCCGGTCGCCGGCATTCCGGCTTTGCTATTTTGCGCCTTGTTAGCGGTTTACCATAGCGATAATAAAATAAAAAAATATATCTATCCCCTCTTAATTATAGTTACTGTTTTTATCCTGCCAGTTTCGTTTTATTTTTTAAACCGGCAGCTAGCCTTGCCCGCTCCAAGCGTCAGTTTAGCGCAAAACATAAACCAATTGGAATTAAATATCCCGGGACAGGAAAATTTTATTTTAAATTTTGTTTATCTCTACGGCTTTAATTTAAAATTTATCCTTATTTTGCTTGCTCTAAGCGGAATTTTTATTGCCTGGAAACATAAAGAGCAATGCAAAATTTTATGGCTTTATTTTACGCTCTCCGCCGCTTTATTCATGTCATATTTAATTACTGCTAAACTGCCGTTCGCTTTCTTAATAAATTACGAAAGAGATGATTATCCGCAAAGAATTTTATTAGCCGCTTGCCTGTTTCTTTTGCCTTTTTTTATTCTTTCAATCTATGCCTTGCTTGAAAAAATAGCCAAACAAAATAATTTTATTATTGTAAGTTTCTCTGTGTTTTTATCTTTACTTTTGAGCGCTTCTTTATACATATCCTACCCGCGCTACGATAATTATTTTAATTCTCACGGCTATTCGGTCTCGTCCGCGGATGTTAAAGCCGTTAGCTGGATTAACGAAAACGCTGAATCAGATTATATAGTTTTAGCCAACCAGCAGGTAAGCGCGGCCGCCCTAAGTCGATTCGGCTTCAAAAAATATTACGGCTCCAACCAGCTGTTTTATTACCCGATTCCCACCAGCTCCCCTCTCTATCAATATTATTTGGATATGGTATATAAAAAACCAAGCCGCGAAACAATGTTTGCGGCCATGAATTTAGCCGGTGTTAATGAAAGTTATTTTGTTTTAAACAGATATTGGTGGGCTTTCACTAAAATTTTAGATGAAGCGAAATTATCTGCTTCGAGTTGGCAAGCGATTGATAATGGCGAGGTTTTTGTATTTAAGTATGAGAGGAGATAATCGCTAATAGGCCAAGCCACTAAAAGCGCCGCAAAAAAGAAAGGAGACAAGAAGGATAAAAAAGATAAAAAGAAAAAAGAGGTTTAACTATAAACTTCTTACAAGTAAACAAACCGTGATGCTAAAATTAATCACGGTTTTTCTTTTTAAAAAAATAAATTAGTTTCTACTTTATCAAACTTTCCAACTCCTTAATATAATCTTCAACCTTAAGAACCGAGGCTTTAAGCCGGCCGGCGTGGGCTAAATCACCCAAGCTATTTTTATTTTCAACCACCCAGGCAATTTTTTCGGCCAAATCAGCCACATCAGACGGTTTAAACAAAATGCCGGCGTTTTGGTTTAATAATTCCGGTATGCCGCCAAGGTCGCTGGCCAATACCGGTAATCCGGCTACCAGAGCGCGCTGAATGGAGTTAGGGCAGTTTTCATAGACCAATGAGGGATAAACCAGACAATCAGCCGCACTAAGCAATTTGTCAGCTTCCTCATCGCCCGGCCAACCTAAAAATTTAATTTTATTATTTCCGGCCGCCTTTTTACGCGCCGCTTCAAGCTGCGAACCGTCGCCGACCAAAAGCAGTCCAACTTCCGGATATTTATCTTTAATTTTATTAAAAGCGTCTATCAGCAAAAATACGCCTTTATGTTTTTCAATTTGGCCTAAAAATAAAAATTTGAAATTACCAGGGTGTTTGCTAACTTGCTTTGGCGCAAATTCCACGGGATTAGGTAAAACACTAATTTTTGAATGCGTGAAAAAATTTCTTTTAGCGTACAAATCTTTTAACCAGCGCGAAGGAAAAATAACTATTGGCGGCGAGCTAAACAGCCAACGACAAGCGCCCGAATAAATTTTAGCGGAAAAACTGTCTATTATCCCCTCTTCGCCGTAATACATCAAGCCCGAAGGATGAATTAACTGAATGTCGTGCGCGATATGCAAATGCTTTATTTTTAAACTTCGGATCGCCAACGGCGTTAAAAATCCCAACCCCATCAAATTATTGGTAATAACCTCATCACATTTTTCTCTCCGCAAATTTTTTTTAATTTTGAAATAACTGACAAAATTAAACATATTCCAAATCTGCCAAAAAAAACGCAAAAATTTAGGCAAACTGTTAAGGTTATAATACAAACTATTCAGGCGATAAATTCGTAATTCGTAATTTTTAATTGGTAATTGATTCCATGGTTTGGCAGTAATTAAAAAAACTTCATGTCCGGCTTTAACCAAGCCCTGGATAATGGTTTCGGTTACTTTTTCGGCGCCGCCTCGGTTAAACGGTTTATACAGATTATTTATTAAACAGATCTTCATAAGCACATTGTTATTGCGAGAAGTGAATGAAGCGGAGCGTAATGAGCGACGAAGCAATCTCCGATTCAACAGCACATATGTGGATTTTAACCAGGGATTGCTTCGTCGCCCCGCGAATGCGGGGCTACTCGCAATGACAAATTAAATTTAAATTGAAAAAACGACCAAATTTCGCCTAAACAGAAAAAAAATCCTAAACCGGGCGCCGGGCGCGTACTATTTCGGGCTATATAGTACATAATGATAAATCGAATCCAATCTTTTAGCGACTTTAACCCAGGTATATTTGCTTTCTACCAGTTCCCTGCCGGCCAGACCCATGGCTTCGGCCGATTTTCTATCGCTTAAAATAATTTTTATTTTATCAGCCAAATCATTGGCATCTCCTGGCTTAACCAATAATCCTTGTTTGCCATTCTTAAACACGCTTCTGACGCCTGGCAAATTTGAAGTAATCACCGGCGTGGAGCAAGCCATAGCCTCTAATAACACCAGCCCGAAAGCTTCCGCCTTATTAATCGACGGCAAAACCAAACAATCGCAATAATTATAAAAATTAACCAGCTTGCTGTTGTCAACGTTATCGTAAAATTTAACGCTTTCTTCAATGCCTAAATTACGCGCGCAATCTTTATAATAAGACAATAAATCACCTTGTCCAACCACTTTTAAAACAGTTGAATTTAATTCTGGATTTTTAATAATTACAGCCAAAGTTTTAAGTAAATTTTCCAAACCTTTAAAATAATGGGCTTTATCCAGACCGCCCACAAATAAAATAACTTTATTTTGCCGCTGCTTATTTACATTATCATGGTAAGTGACAAATTGTTCAAGATTTACTCCGAATAATATTTGCCGAAATTTATCCGGTTTGGCTTGGTAGTATTTTCTTAAATCCGAGTGTTTTACATAATCAAGCGAAGCGCAGGTAATGATTTTCGCCGCTCTGGCCAAAAACGGCAAAATTAAAATATTATATAAATAAAAAACAGCGCCCTTGAACCCTTCGGCCCTGCTATCCATATGATAATGCAATATTAATTTCATTTTACGGCCTGATAATAATTTTATCAGGAGTACCGGCCCGAGCGCCCCGTAAAACGGGTAATGCAGATGAACAATGTCAAAATTTTTTAATTTCCAAACCAGCTGAGGCACGAAAGCGGCATTGCCATATTTAAACCACGATTTTAGGCGTTCAACCGTAAACTTACCTTCATGCCGATTAAACTCATTCTCGCTTTTATTATTATAATTGGGAGTAAAAACCGTTACTTTATGGCCCAAGTCAGCCAGGCTTTCTGAAATATTATAAACACTGTTGCCTATACCGCCCCGGTATGGCGGGAAAGTACAAACGATTTGCGCTATTTTCATGTTATTTGTCTTTTAATGCGATATTTTGAACAATTTTAGTAATATCTTTTTCAATTTTTTCCAGTTTTAACCGCAAACGGAAAATAAAATAAAATAGCACAGCCACGCTTAAATATAACAAAACTTCAATGCCTGAACCGCTAAAGCCCAGCCCGGCCACAAATTTATCAAAAAATTTTAAAGATATTATTAAAATAGCGGCTAGAATCCAAAAAATCAGCCAAAATAAAAATTCATTCATGCCAATATAATTTTTTTGTTTTTGCCAATAAAGCCGAGCCAGAAAAAAAGCAATGATAATTAAAGCGATTGTTTGTTGCAACATAGTATTAATATTTAATTATACAATAAATTTAAATGTCATTGCGAGCGTAAGCGAAGCAATCTCACGTACTTTTTATTAAAATAATAGATTGTTTCAGGAATGAAGGTTTATTCTGTAAATAGTTCGTGAGATTGCTTCGTCGCTCCGACCAAAGCGTCGGCGCTCCTCGCAATGACAGAAATTTTAATTTACTAACATAGCGATAAACAAATCTTTTAATATCTTCAAGCCGCCGAAAAAACTTTGCCCGAAATTATGGTAAATAACTCTAATCGGAATTTCTTTAACTTTAAAATTATTATTTTTAACTTCAAACATTATTTCCGAACAATGCGCCATTCTATCTTGCCTCCAGCTAATTTTACGCGCCGCTTCAGCCGACATCGCCCTAAAACCGCTCTGCGGGTCAGTCAAATTAATATTAAAAAATAATTTATTGGCCGCTTTCGCTAGAGGCATAATAAAATATTTTTTAAAAAATGGCATGGCCGCGCTATGCCCGCTGTTAAGAAAACGCGAGCCAAAAACAACTTGCGCCGCTCCATCTTTAATCGGCGCGACAATTTTTTCTATATCTTGGCTTAAAAACTGGCCGTCGGCGTCAAAATGAACAATTATATCAGCGCCATTATTCAGGCTATATTCCGTACCCGTTCTTAGGGCCGCGCCTTGCCCCCGGTTTATTATATGCTTAAGCAAAATCGCGCCGGCCCGCGCGGCGAAATCGGCCGTCCGGTCGCTTGAACCGTCATCTACTACCACTACCGCGTCAACCAAGGATTTTACCTGGCTTATTACCGTTATTATATTCTTTTCTTCATTAAATGCCGGAATAACGCAAAAAGTTTTCATATCTATTTGTCATTGCGAGGAGCTTCAGCGACGAAGCAATCCCACGTACTATTTATTAAAATTATAGATTGTTTAAGCGGTAAATGTTTATTCAATTTAAATTGTTTGTGAGATTGCTTCGCTTCTTGCAGAAGCTCGCAATGACATGCTGAATTTTCTTTACACAACCGTTTTCAAACCTTTGCTCGCCCTTAAATCATCAATTGTTTTTTTCAAGCCATTTTCTAAAGTAATAATCGGCATCCAGCCTAACTCTTCTCGCGCCCTGGTTATATCAGGCAGACATAATTCACTGATGAATAAATGCTTGTCCGCATATTTTATCTTGGATTTTGAATTTAAAATTTTGATAATCATTTCGCAAATTTTTGCTAAATTCATATCAACATCCGAACCGATATTAACCGGCTCGCTGACTGAACTCTCCATTAATTTTAAACAAGCATCAATGCAATCGCTGATATAACAAAGCGAACTGGAAAAATTTTTATCGCCCGGAATAATCAAGTCGGAATTTTCCAAAGCGTTATTTATGAAATCAGGAATTAAATTGCCTTCATTTAATTTCATTCTGGGACCGTAAACGCGAAATAAACGAATCACTTTTGAATCAAGGCCATAAACTTGGCGATAATTTTCTACCATGGTTTCAGAAAACCTTTTACCTTCGTCATACGAACTTCTCCGGGAAAGAAAGTCAACTTTGCCAAGTTCACTTTCTTTAATTCTAGCCTGACTATCCAATCTAGGACCGTAAACCACGGAGGAAGAAAAATGCATAACTTTTGCTTGATAACGGACCGCTAAATCCAGCGCATTCTTTAGGCCGTAAGACGAAGCTAAAATAGTCGGAATTTTATTTTTATCAAAATCTTTGGGCGAAGTCGGGCAAGCCAAATTATAAATTTCCTGGATGCCCTGAAATTCTATTTTAAATTTTTGCAATTCCGATAATTTTTCTAAATCAATCGGCTCGGTAATATCATGTTTTATAAATTCAAAATTAGGATCTGAGAGCAAATGGTCGATATTCCTTTCATCGCCGGTAGAAAAATTATCCAGACAAATAACTTTGCTGTTTTCGACCAGCCGATCGCATAAATGCGAACCGATAAAACCCGCGCCGCCGGCCACTAAAACGTTTTTTTTGTCAAAAATTGCTCTTTTGCCCATATGTTTTATTTTATCAAGTAAAAATTTAATGGCCGTAGTCCGCCGGCTGGCGGATTTACTCGCTATTAAATTTTTACTTGATACGTTATATTTTTTGTTTATCCCGCTCGTCGGGGTTTACACCCTTTGAGCGAAAGTATTGTTTATACCCTAAAGGGTATAAACAAAGTTACTTAATAATTTTTATACTGCCGGCATTTACTCCTCCATTAAAGCTTTCTTCGTAAGCATAAAATGAACCTAAAATTCTGCCATTAGCTTTAAAAACGCGGACATGAGGCGCTCCTCCCGGACCGGCAGCGGCTACTATTTCATCCAAACCATCATTATCAATGTCGGCTTTAGCTAAATTCACGCCGCCGCGGAAATTACTGTTAAAGGCGAAAAAGTGCGATAATAAATTTCCTTTGTTGCCGAAAAATTTAACATGCGGCCCGCCGCCTTTTTCCGGCGCGGTAACAATATCCGCTCGACTGCTCCCGGAGCCGCTTCTGACTTTGGCGATAGTAATTTTAACGCCGCCGAGGAAAGTTTTAGGGTAAGCTAAAAATTGTCCCTTTAAAACGCCGTCGGCTTTAAAAATTCTGACTTCAGGAATTTTCCCGGCCGCCAGACCGGTTACAATTTCGTCTTCGCCGTCGCCATCCACGTCGCCGGCGGCAATATTTAATCCGCCCTTAAATTTACTGCCGTAAGCATAAAATGAACTTAAAAATCCGCCCCGGCCGTTAAAAATTTTTACTTCTGAATCGCCGGACGAAGCTTGAACGGCAATAATTTCATCGCTGCCATCGTTATTAACATCCGCGGTAGCAAGGTTAACGCCGCCGCGAAAATTATTATTAAAAGCAAAAAACTGGCCTATCGCCTCACCTTTTAAATTAAAAAGTCTGACATGAGGCCCGCCGCCAAGTCCGGCCGCGGTAATAATTTCTTCTTGGCCGTCATGATTTATATCTCCGGAAGCAAAACTAACGCCTCCTTTAAAATTATTGCCGTAAGCATAAAATTCATTATCTTTTTTGCCATCAGCATCGGTAATTTTTACCAGACTGGCCATACCATTTTTCGGACCAATTAATAATTTTTCGATTTTATTATTTAATATGCTGCTAGCGTAATTAACCGCCGCCGCTACATTTAGCCTGCCTTTACCGAGCTGCCCTAAATAATTTGGGTTTACTCGGCTAATATTATCCGCGTTATCCAATAGCGCTTTTATAATCTCGTTTCGATTTAAAGCCGGATTGGCGCTTTCTATTAGCGCCAGAGCGCCGCTTACCATAGGCACGGCGACTGAAGTACCGGACCAATAACCATCATAATATTTATTAAAAGGTTGATCTTTTATGTAATTATCAGGCGAATAAACCACTGTGCTAAAAATACTGACTCCGGGCGCGGCAATATCAATGCATTTGCTGCCAAAACTGGAGAAAATAGCTTTCTGATCCATAGTATCAGTTGCGGCCACGCCAATTACTCGATTCTCGCCGCTAACGCCGTCAAGGCAAACCGGGTACATGGGAGTTTCATCTAAATAATAGCCGGCGCCCTGCCCGACTTCATTGCCTCCGGCAGCTACCACAATCAATCCGGCGTCATAAGCGCGCTTAATTGCGTCATCAAGGCCTTTACTATAGTCAAAGCCGACAAAACTTAAATTAATAATATTAGCGCCATTGGCAACCGCGTAATCGACCGCTTTAATAACTTTAGAGGCGCTGCCTTCTCCTTTATCATCCAAAACTTTAAGCGGCATAATCTTAGCTTTCCAAGTTATGCCGGCCACACCGGCGGCATTATTGCCGGAAGCCGCGGCAATACCGGCAATAATGGTACCGTGTAAAATGCCATCCTCGGTAAATCCGGGTTTGAATTTTGGCGCCGGGTCAGGCACATTATTAACAAAATCCCAGCCATTAGCATCATCAATAAAGCCATTTTTATCGTCATCAATATTATTACCGGCAATTTCTTTTTTGTTAAGCCAAATATTGCTTACGAGGTCAGGATGATTAATTTGCACTCCTGAATCCAGAATGGCAATAACAACATCAGGGCTTTCTCGTATATTGTCCCAAGCCAGAGTGGCTCTAACTTTTTGCAAATACCATTGATTATTAAAAAATGTATCAGACGGTATTATGGAAGCTTGATAAATATAGTTTGGTTCAGCATAGTCTACTTCCGGCAAATTGCTATAATAATTTAAAAATTCATTAAAATCGCCTGCTCGGACAATTTTAATGGTTACCGGCCTTGATGAGGCTTTAAATTTTACTAATATTTCATCATTTACCCTGTTAAATTGCTTTGCACCGGCAGAGCCGGATTTAACAGGGCGGGCAAAATTATTTTGAATATCGCCAGAAGCATTATGAGCGTTAAATATAATTATCCCTGCTAAAAATATACTAAAAAAAGATGTTATATTTTTTTTCACCCGGCTAGAAATCTTAAAATAATTTTTTGGCAACATAATAAAACGTGATGAATAGCATCTTTATTATAACATAAGTTGTTAGTATTTTTCAAATTTACATTTTTTCTATCAGTGCCAATGTTTCTTGAGCGCATTTAGCCAAACTGAAATCTTTTATCCTCGCGAATCCGCTATTGGTTAATTCGCCGGCCAATTGCTTATCCAATAATATTTTTGCCATTTTTTCCGCCATATCATCCTTGTTTTCCGGGTTAAAAAGCAAAGCGGAATTTTTAACAACTTCCGGTATGGAAGCAATATTTGAGGCCGCAACCGGCACACCGCAGGCCATGGCCTCGAGTAGGGGTATGCCAAACCCTTCATAAAGCGAAGGAAAAACAAATAAAGAAGCGCCGTTATAAATATAAGGCATATCAGCTTCCGGAATCCAGCCGGTTATAATTACATTTTCGTCAAGATCAAATTCGTTAATGACATCCTTAACTTCATCAAAGCCAAGGCCAGCCTTGCCTACTAAAACCAACTTGTGTTTTATACCCCTGAATTTTTGCCTCATAATGGCATAAGCTTCAACTAACTTGGCGGTATTTTTCTTTTTTTCTAAGCGGCCGGCATAAAAGATATAAGGAGTTTTAATGTCATATTTACTTAAAATTTGTTTAATTTTTTCCGCGTCCTGAATCGGGCGGTAAAGCCGGCCGTTAAAACCATTATAAACTACTTTAATTTTTTCCGCATCAGCTTTATAAAATTCCACCATTTCTCGCTTGGTAAATTCAGATACAGCGATAATTATTTTGGCGCGCGAAAGCGCGAATTTTGTTGACCAGCTATGATAATCGAGGATATTTGGATAAAATTTACCCCGAGTAAACAACTTGACCAAAAAATTAAAAACTCCGGAAGTTAAACCGCTGGCCGGGCCAATTTTATCAGAACTATAAAATTTAGCTTGGCGTTCAAAACCTATATCATGAATAGTAACGATTGACTTTTTTGGATGAATAACCGATAAAGTATGAGCTGGAACGAAAAGAATATCTATTCGATGCACCAGCATTTCATAAGACAATCTAATTTGCGTCCAAAAATAAGTAAAAGGCCATTTTAAAATTTTTACTCGGAAATTTCCATGCGGGCTTTTAATTTCTTGAAAACCGCGTCGATTAATCTTGCCGGGATGCGCCGCCTGATTTTCAACCGTTAAATCGGCTAAACCGCTGACCAAAGGTTTATCGCTGTATAAAATATACTGATTTTTAAAATCAATCTTAGCCAATTGTCTGATTAAATAATAAGAATACCACTCGGTACCGCCTTTAAATTTTCTATTTGCCCTTGAGGCATCAACGCCGATTAACATAAATAATTATTATATGTCATTGCGAGAAGCCCCGCATTTGCGGAGCGACGCGGCAATCTCCGGTTAAATAAAACAAAACACAATTTTTTCTATTCTTTTTCTTGTCATTCCCGCGCATCCGCCGGCTGGCGGAGGGAATCCAAGAGTCAGCGGTAGGAATATATTTACTGCCAACATTCGCGCAAGGAGGGATGAATGTCCTTTGTCCTAAACTCCTTATTCTATCTCTACCAATAAATAAAATTTGGGTGGAGGCTTTTGTAAAAAGCCGTAACCAGATATGCCAGTTATTTAACTTTTAAAGTTATATTATTATTGTAGTTTTTTCATATAGCATAGGCAAACAATCTTGCCTCATTCTAAATTTTGTTCCGTGATTATGGCCGGTGCGAGCGTCAAAATCCACAAGGATCTTTCCTTCTTCAAGTGCTTTTAAAAATCCTTCGAAACTGAATTTTTATAGCATCATCACTTTTGTATAGTGGTAAAATTCTTTTTTGCGTCTGATTTCCACTTCTGCCTGCACATAAAAAGTGTTGAGTAATTTTGTTCCGGCTTTATGTTCCAAATCATCAAAGCCCCAATATGGCAGGGGATTAAGTTCAGCCGTACCAACACGTTTTTTAACAAGTTGTAACCATGTTTTATGTCTTTCATCTACACACTTCGAATTAAACGAAATTAAAATTTTTCGTTCTTTGCGATCGATTATAACTTTGAAACCGCGATCACTGCATGAATTTCCATGAATCGTTTGACGGAAACTCATTTCGCCTTTTGGATATTTTTTTCCGTCTTCTTGATGAGCCCAGCCGTAAAGAGGCAATAAAATTTGTGGAACGAATTTGACTGCGCGTGGTGACGGTTCAATATGGAAAAGGGTTGTTAAAGAAGTAGAATTAAGGCGCTGTGCCTTTAATTCCCATTCCGCGGCGTTTGGTATCGGCAAATTGTTTTCTTTAATACCTAACAAATTTTCAAGCGTATTGCCAATGCCTCCGGCATTTCCTCTTCGCGCGTTCGGAATAAAACCTACCGCTGAAATTTCTTTCAATTTTGCGATGAGAGCCGGTTTTGTATAAATAACAGGTTTCTTTTTCATAAAGTTTAAAATAATTTTTTTTGTGATAAATGATTTTTTATTCTTTTTTTTGCCGATTCGCAATACTCTGGCGAAATATCAATTCCAATATAATCTCGATTAAAATTTATTGCTGAAATCACCGTTGTACCGGAGCCCACGAAAGGGTCTAAAATAATTTTCGCGTTTGTTGCAGAAACGATTCGGTCAATTAATTTGACCGGAAAAGGCGCCGGATGTCCGTTCTTCATTTCCTGCGAGACCTCCCAGATGTCACCGTAAGCGTTAGCTTTTGGCACAAGTTTAAATTTTGGTTTAGCTATAAGATAAATTACTTCGTAAGTAGGTAAAAAATATCCGGCATTAAAGTTCAAACCGCCGGCCCGTTTCCAGATGATAATCTGACGAACAGGAAAGCCATTAACAATATCTTGGCGATCTTGCAATAAATTAGCTTGAACGCGCCATTTATGATTGTAAAAAATTGCCCCATCATCAGGGATCAGTCTCATCATTTCGGTCAAGCAATCTCTCTGCCACTTTACATAATCTTTATGAGGCATGCAATCGTTGTAGTTTGAATAACCCTTTTGTAAAGCAGCATTTGCCCATTTTCCACCACGACCGTCTTTCATGCCGTTGCCGGTAGAATTTTTTAGGTTATATGGCGGTGAAGTAACGACCAAATCAACCGAATTGTCCGGCATTTTTTTCATTATATCAATCACGTCTCCGCAAATAATTTTATTTAAAAATTTAGTAATAGCTGACATAATTTTCAATTTAGATACAGATCAATTATGGCGTATTCTTAAGATTAAATAAACCGTTTTTTCTGCGCCTCCAAAAGCAGAAAAAACACCATATTCCCCTCATTAAATAAATAAAAAACAAAATTGAATTCTTTTTAAGAGTTCGGCGATAGCCGAAAAGAAAAATATATATTTCAACTAGTTATATGCGAACTTATACCTCTGTTTTTCACTTATCTTATTTATCTATTTACCCCTGAATTCCCTCCGCCAGCCGGCGGATGCGCGGGAATGACAGAATGGGAGATTGTCATGGCTACGCCAGATCTCGCGTAGCGATGACTTCGTCGCTTCCGCCTGCTGGCGGAGCTTCTCGCAATGACAAAAGGTTTATTTCGTCGCAAATATCGACCTCTTATATGAGTCCAAATTTTCTAAGGCTATCCCCGTGCCTTTGGCCACGCAGAGTAAAGGCTCGTCCGCCACGTAAGCCGGCACATCGGTCGTGCGCGAAAGCAGTTGATCGATATTCCTTAAGAGCGAACTGCCGCCGGACAATACCATGCCTTTATCCATAATGTCAGCGGCTAATTCCGGCGGAGTTTCCTGAAGCACTCTTTTGGCGGCGCTAATTATGGCTTCCAATTCGTTTTGAATCGCTTCCGTAACGTCATCAGAATTAACCATAATATTTCTCGGCAAACCGGTAATCATGTCGCGGCCGCGTATTTCCATGGTTAGCTTATCTTCTAAATATAAAGCGCTGCCGATTTTAATTTTAGTATCCTCGGCCGTTCTTTCGCCAATAGCTAAATTATATTTGCGCCTGATAAATTCCTGGATAGCCGCGTCAAATTTATTACCGCCAATTCTAACCGAAGTTGAAGTTACCACCCCGCCCAAAGAAATTACCGCCATTTCCGCCGTGCCGCCGCCGATATCAATAATCATATGACCGGAGGCCGAACCGATGGGAATATCAGCGCCGATAGCCGCGGCAATCGGTTCCTTAATGATGTATGCCGCCCTGGCCCCGGCCGCGATAGTAGCGTCAATAACCGCGCGACGTTCAGTCGAAGTAATGCCGGCCGGAACAGCCACCATAACTTCCGGCCGGAACAGCCTAATGCCGCCCAAAGCTTTGTTGATAAAATATCTTAACATTGCTTCAGTAGTATGATAATCGGCGATCACGCCGTCTTTTAGCGGCTTGATGGCGACAATGGTGTCCGGAGTCCGGCCTAACATATCCTTAGCTTCATTGCCTACGGCTAAAATTTTTTTGTCAATCAAAGAAATCGCCACCACGCTGGGTTCGTTAATAACAATGCCTCTTTTTGGCAAATGCACTAAAGTATAAGTCGTGCCTAAATCTATGCCGATGCGTTTGATAAACATAAAAAATGTAATGTCATTGCGAGAAGCCTGTAATCAGGCGACGAAGCAATCTCTTCCTTAATTGTCATTCCCGCCCCGCAAGATGCGGGGGGAATCCAGGTTTAAGCGCAAGAACCGAGTTTCTGGATTGCGAGTCAAGCCCGCAATGACGAAGTAAATTACACTCGCAATGACAAATAAGAATTTAAAATCTCACATTAAAACTTCGATCAATATTTAAGTCTCCTTGCCACTTAACCCTAGCCGGGCTTATTTTCTGCATGTATAGGCTAGCCGGGCTATATGATTTTATACCATTTTTGAAGTTTAAGTCAACCGAAAGATAACCCAGCTCTTTCCCCGGCTGTTTTTGAATATAAAGGCCGTAATTATTATTTAACATAATTGACGGCGGCAGCTTATATTCAAGCGTAATATTATTAATTTTCCCCGGCCCCACGGTTAAATAAAAACCAAACCAAGTTTTACCGGATTCCTTGCCGGTATCTATCTGGCTGGCATCATAGCCGCTAATTTTAATTAATCGGCTGCCTAACGGCACATAAACCCTGGTATAACTTTTATAGGCGCTGGTTTTCCAATCAAGCTGGCCGTTGTGCGCGTAATTAACGGTTAATTTAGAAAATAAACCGTTAGCCCCTTCTGTTACTTTATAATTTATGCTCCGGCTCATGACCGCGTCGGTTTTTAAAGCCGCCAAATTAGCGTCAACCACCATCAGATAATCGCCATAATAATTTTTTATTTCTCCGGCCCAGCCGTTTTGGACGGCGATACTTTCTAATTGATTATCGGTTAAATAAAACAGCAGATTTTTTGAAGTCAAATTATTAATCGTGGTGTTTATAATTTCCGACCATTGATGGGGCGGCAAATCAAAAATTTTAATTTTCAATTTCTTGGATATCTCGCCGATAACTTCTTTCCTCTGCCAAGAAGAAACGCCTAAAACCAGATAACCTTTTTCTACCCGGTATTGCAATAAATCTTGAAAATTATTTTGATCATAAGATTGGCCTTCAACCGTTATTGGCCCGGTTATTTTCAGAAAATCAGTAATTAATTTCGGTGTGATGGCTAAAACGCCGCTAAACTCCGAAATTTTTTCCGCCTCCGGGTTTAAACGGCTTTCCGTTTGATAAAACCAGTCTATAGTTTTAGCCGCGGTCGGCCAATCAGGCGACCAATTAGCATCACGCAAATACCATTTATCGTTTAAATATTTTTCAATCGGCTCCGGCGGCGCGATATTTATTTTATCCTGGACCGGCATATCAAGGTGATAAATATCATGCGTGTCAAAATTTACGATATCACCATCTTTAATTTTTAATATGCCGTAAGTGCCTAAAAATCCCCCGGTCGGCCTTAGCTCGTCATTATTTTGTAGTACTACTAAATAATTAACTTGGCTGGGATAACCGGCTAAGGCCGGAATCATCTGTGATAAAGGCACGGCCTTATCTAAAATAAGGATAGCTTCGTTTATTTGCTTTTTAATCCGGCTGATTTTATCTTTTAAGATAAACAAAATGCCCGAGGCGCTAACTTGATCTAAATTAATATAAGCTAAATCCAGGTCAGCTTTTATGCCGTTTAACTCCGGCGCCGATTCGAATATTTTTCTAAGAACATTGCGCTTGGCTTCAGGGCTTAATCTAGAAAAATTAAATTTTTTGTCTCCGACCAAAAGAGCTTCTAGGCTTTGGCCGAAATTCGCACCGCCGTAAACCGCCTTGCTTAAAAATTGAACGGAAATTAAAAGGCCTTCGACGTCGTTTATCTGATTCAAAACCAGCGGCATATAACTTATAAAATTACTATCTTTTATCTCTTCAATTTTATCAATCGAAAAATTAAAATTATTTTCCGCTTGTCTGGCTAAGCTGGCGGCTCGTCTAAAGTCGTCCTGTTCGGCAAAAGCCACTGCTTGCTCTAAATTGGCTTTACCTTGGCTGGCCTGATCGTAAATTTGCTTTAAACTAACAATTTGAGACGATAATAGAATTAATAATAACAAAAATAAAAAACCTACTGTTAAGCAAAAATATTTTAAAATTTTATACGAAAAATTTAAACGCCTGCGTTTTTTAACCGGCGGGATTAGACCGATTAAACCATCGGCCGCCTCGTGTAAATTTTTAAAATTTATATGTTTTGATTTTGAAAAATGAAACATAAATAATGTAAAGTGTAAATATCAAAATGTAAAAAATTCTGTCATTGCGAGGAGCTCCGCCAGCAGGCGGAAGCGACGAAGCAATCTCACGAACTATTAACTCAAAAAAATGTCCGTTAGATTGTCATGGCTACGCCAGATCTCGCGTAGCGATTGACTTCGCTCCCTTCGGTCGCTCGGTTCGGCTGACTTCGGTGAGCTCAGTCGAACCGAGCTCACCGAAGTCGCAATGACAATAAAATGATTTTTTCATTTTAAATTGAATTTATTATACCATTTTTACCTCCGCTTAACCAAATAATCTATTCTTGCCTTAAAGCTTCTATCGGGTCAAGCCGGGCGGCTTTGCGGGCCGGATAAATGCCAAAACCCAAACCAAACACAATCGCAAAAGCCAAAGAAACATAATAAGCTTTCAGAGGAACTAAAAATCTCCAATCCAGGCCATAATAATTAGCGCCTAAGGAAATTAAATATGACACGCCAACGCCGGCTAAAACTCCGACCGCGGCGCCAATTAAAGTTATAATTAAAGACTCAATCAAAAACTGAAACATAATATCGTTGAATCTCGCGCCCACGGCTTTACGCAAGCCGATTTCGGCCGTTCTTTCGGTAATAATGACATACATAATATTCATGACGCCGACGCCGCCGACGACCAGCGAGATGGCGACAATGGCTAAAAGCATTAAAGTAATAGCTCCGGTTACGGTATCTAAAACGCCCAAAGATTCTTTCATGGTGACAACCCTGAAATCGTCTTTGCTGACATCGGTCATGCCTTCGCCGATATTTTTAATAATCGGCTCGCCGGGCTTAAATTCCAGCGGAGTTGAAGTAAGATTATGATTTTCGCGTATAACTAGCCGGGCTTCTTCGGCGGTTTGATCGGCCAAGTCCGGATTTTTAAGCTGATGCATCATAAACATCACATGGTCAATCCCTAAAATTCTTTTTTGTAAAGTCCTGATCGGGACATAAACGAAATTATCATAATCCAGAGTCATAACCGCGCCCCGCTCTTTAGCCACGCCGATAACGAGAAATTTAACTTTTCTAATTTTAACATACTTGCCCAGAGGATCGCTGTCCCCGAACAATTTATCTTTCATTTTATAGCCTAAGACGGCGACCGGAGCTTCTGATTTGTCTTCGGCGTCGCTAAAATATCGGCCATAATCAATTTCTGTTTTATCAATATCTATAATACTGGCGGTCGTGCCGAAAATAAAAGTTTTTTTTGACTGGTCGGCGTAATTAACCTGCTCCTGGCCGATGATAGCCGCGTAGGCATTTTTAACATTCGGCAGCTTAGCGACATCTATCATGTCTTTTAAAGTTAAGGTGGTAATTTGCGCGCCCTGGGCAATCGCTATGGCGCTCTGCTGTTCGGCCGCTAGGCCCTTTTTACCGGTTGGAGCCTTAACTTCGGTTTGTATTAAATCCGTGCCGCCGAAAGATTCAACTTGAGCGTAGACCAAACCGCTTATGCCCTCACCGGCCGAATAAACTATAATAACGCTGGCAATGCCAATAACTATGCCTAAAACAGTCAGGCCGGTTCTGGTTTTATTAGCCTTAATGGAATGCAAAGAAATTTTTATAATAGAAAAAAAACTCATAAAAAAAATTATTCATGCCTTAAAGCTTCAACCGGCTGCAATCTCGAGGCTTTGCGCGCCGGGTATAAACCGAAAATTAAACCGACGCCTATAGAAACCAGCAACGCCAAAATAATTGACAATAAAGAAATCGACAGATCCCAATTATAGCCTAAAAAATTGGCGATAACCGAAATTAATATCGCTATTAAACTGCCGATGATAACGCCGATGGCTCCGCCGCTCAAAGTAATCGTCGCCGCTTCCATTAAAAATTGAATCATAATGCTTTTGTTGTTGGCGCCAACGGCTTTTCTAAGGCCGATTTCCCTGGTTCTCTCGGTAACGCTGACCAGCATTATGTTCATTATACCGATGCCGCCAACCAATAAAGACATGCCGGCGATAGCGACCAGAAAAAATTTTAATGCGTCGGTAATGGTAGTAATCATATCCATGGCCTGGGCCGAGCTTCTAACCGTAAAATCATCGCTAGCCCCGCTTTGGTCGGTAATATCATGCCTTTCCCGCAAAGTTGTTTTAACGTCAAGCATGGCTCTATCCGTATTTTCTTCACTGTCAATTTTAAGCCTCATCATGCTGACATGGTTTACTCCGGAGATTAATTTTTGCATGGTTTTGAGCGGAATGAAAACCTGGTCGTCATTATTTTGGAAAGCCACGGTGCCTTTGGTTTTCATGACGCCGATGACTTCAAGCGTATGCTTTTTTATTTTGACTCTTTGGCCGATCGGATCGGATTCTCCGAATAATTCTTTTTTGACTGTGCTGCCCAAAACCGCCACTTTCGCTAAATTAATTTCTTCTTCTTTGGTAAACCATCTGCCCGTGTCAACCTCTCCGCCCTCGACGTTCAAATAGCCGACCGTGGCGCCGCTTAGGTTGGTGTCATACGAATTTGAACCCCAGCTGACGCTGCCGATGCTTTTATAGTAAGCCACCAAGTCAACTACGTCAGGCACGTTTTTTTTATCATTTAAGGCTAAGCCATCTTCATAAGTAAGCGTGGTAATTACTATGCCCATAACCGAAGACGGCGGGCCGCCCTCTTCCGAAGCGCCGGGTAAAATCCCGATAATATCGGTGCCTAAAGTTTTTACCTGATTAATAATTAAACTTTGCGCCCCGGCGCCCACGGCCATAATAATAATCACGGCGGACACGCCGATGATTATCCCCAGCATTGTTAAAAAGCTTCTGCCCTTATTGGCCAGAAGCGCTCCGGTTGAAGTCTTAACGCATTGTTTGCAAAATTCCAGCATATCTATTTTGTCATCCCGGGCTTGACCCGGGATCCAGTTCATATTTATTTAAGCGCTTCTCCGTCTTTGGCCATTCTTCTGTGCGTTACCTCGTAATCATCAACTATCAAACCATCCTTAACTTTAATAATTCTTTTGGCATGCTCGGAAGTATAAGTTTCATGAGTCACTAAAACTATAGTATTGCCTAAATCATTTAAGCGCTGCAAAATTTCCATTATTTGCACGCCTGATTTTGAATCAAGATTGCCGGTCGGCTCATCCGCGAAAATTACCGCCGGGTCGTTAACTAAAGCGCGGGCGATGGCTACCCGCTGCTTCTCGCCGCCGGAAATTTGATTGGTAAAATAATTTAAGCGATGACCCAGCCCGACGCTTTCTAAAATTCTTTTAGCGCGGCTCTCCGGCGCTTCTTGATGCTTGGCATAAGTCAAAGGCAGCATAACATTTTCTAAAACCGTAGTGCGCGGCAGAAGATTAAAAGATTGAAAAACAAAACCGATTTTACGATTTCTTAACCCAGCCAATTCATCATCATCTAACTTAGCCGCATCCTTGCCTTCAAGATAATATTTACCATCGGTCGGCCGGTCGAGTAGTCCCAAAATATGCATTAAAGTGGATTTGCCGGAGCCGGACGGCCCCATAATAGCGATAAAATCGCCCTTATTAATATTAAAACTAAGCCCGTTTAGAACCGGCGTCATAATTTCGCCGTTAACGAAATTCTTAGTTAAATTGTAAACTTGAATAAGCATAAAATAAATAAAAAATCCCAATGTCCAAATCCCAATGTCCAATCAATCTTAATTAAAATAAAAACTGGTCATTGGTCATTGAAATTTGGGATTTTAAAACTGCTAGTTACTCGTCTGAATATAAGTTACTACCGTATCGCCTTCGTTAAGCCCGGATAAAACTTCGACCAATCCGTTATCGCCGCGAAGTCCGATGGTAATCGGCGCTTCTTTAACTTGTTCTGAAACCAAAACCCTCGCGAATTTACCGCTGCCGTTTTTTTCAATCACCGCTCTTGACGGCATAATTAGCGCCTTGTCTTTCTTGGCCGTGGTAATATTGGCGTTAGCGGTCATGCCCGACTTAACATCTTTATCTTTACCGTCAAAATTTATTTTTACTTTATAATAAATCACATCTTGAATAACGGTTTCCGCCGGTTCGATAAAATTGACCTGGCCGTAAAATTTAACATCTTCGCCAAAAGCATCGAAGGTAATTTCGGCTTGATCATTAAGCGCCACTTTAGTTATGTCAGCTTCGGAAACATCAACTTCAATTTCAAAATTATTCATGCCGAGTAATGAAAAAACCGATTTGGCCGACAAAAACTGCTCGCCGGCTTCATAATTCTTTTTCGTAATCGTGCCATCAAGCGGGGCTTTAATAATATTGTTATTAATCTGATTTCTGACTAAGCCTAAGGAGGCTTGCGCTTGGTTGACTTGAGCCTGAGCTAAATTTATGTCTTGAGACCTGGTACCGGCTTTAAGTTGATTTAATTGCGCTTCAGCCACCAGCCAGGCCCTATAAGAAGTATCAACTTTGGCTTGAGCCGCCGCGGTTTGCTGCGCGCCGGTTACTTTGGCGGTAGCTAAAGCGTTTTTAGCCGCTAAAATCGCGTTATTAAGATTATTAATTGAATCATTTAAATTATTCTGGGCGGTTTGTACCGAAGTAATGCCGCTGCTAATATTAGTTTGTTGCGTACTGACAGCTGTCTTATAAATGTCAAACTTGGTTTGAGTAAAATTTCCTCCAACCATACTAACTTCTAATAGACTATAACAGTCTTTTAAAGCGCTAAAAGTTTTATTTAAAGCGTCTAGAGTATCGGCCGAAGTCTGGCTTATGTCAGAACCAGCCTGGCTCGCCTTAGTTTTAGTTAAAGCCGTATTCGCCAGAGTGTAATCATTTTTTGTCGTATCAATCAAAGCAGTATTTCCCGCTCCTAAAAAATATTTAGCATCATTATCATTTAATATCGTGTTTATGTTATCTAAAGCGTTAGCGGCAACGGAAATTTTTGATTCTACCGTGGTTAAGGCTACGCTTTTATAATTTTTGACCGCTTGCTGGTAGCTGGTTATAGTCTCGCCGGAAGTTGAATAAAGATCGCTCAAACTCTTTTCCGCTTGCGCTATATTTTCGCTAACGGTATTTTTTATTTTTTCCAATTCATTTAGAGCCGAAACATAAGCCGTCTTAGCCTGGTCAACGCCTGCCTGGCTGACCGCCAATTCGGGACCAGTCGCCCCGGCTAAAAGTTTGGCTAAATTCGCCTGAGCAACTTGCAAATTAGCCGCGGCCTCTTTTTCTTTTAACAGCAAATCGCTCGAATCAAGCTCGGCCAAAATTTGATCTTTTTTCACTTTATCGCCTACGCTGGCAAAAATATCGGCAATTTTACCGTTCATGGTAAAATTTAGATTCATCTCTTTATTAGCCTTAACCATGCCGGTTTCACTAACCGTTTGAATTAAATTTCCTCTCTCAACTTTAGCGGTTGTATATTCAATCTTTGATTTTTTGTTAAAAATAAAATATACGCTCGCAGCCGCTATAATTAATAATAAACTGACGATAAAAAATCTATTTTTAAGAATTTTCATTTATTTTTTCCTTATTATCAATAATTTTTTTAAATTTGGCGACAAATTCATCAAGGTTTAACTCGATTTTCGTCAGATAAAAATCGGCGCCCAGCTCCGCGCCTTTTTTCCGACTGTCATTATCGTTTAAATTAGTAAAAATAAAAATAGGTATTTTAGAAATTGCCGGATCAGCCTTAATCTCGGCCAACATATCGAAGCCATTTATCTTCGGCAAAATAATATCCAAAATAATATAATCAGGCTTCTGAACTTTTATTTTTTCCATTGCCTCTGTTTTATCCGTGCCTTCATCAGCAATAATCTCAAAGCCTGCCACCCTAAACTTGGCCTGCAGGCCATAAAGCAAATTAGCATCATCTTCAATTATAAAAATTTTTTTATTTTTACTCATATAATATTCAAAGCAATTAGTATTACCTAAATTAATTATACTAATTTCTAAACAATTTTACAAATCACCTTTAAGAAAACGCCTCGGTTTCACCGAGGTGTTTTCTTAAAATCAAGGCGGTTCTAAGCTTTGCCTAAAATTCTGAACATGGCTGTCGCACAAACCGGGCATTTGCCCTTCATAGCTTTTCTTTTTACTCCGCCCTTGCCGTTCATTTCCACTTCATTGGCGTCGATCATTTCTTGTTTGGCCTTGCATTTTACGCAATAAGCTTCCATAGAGTTATTATTCGCCGCCGGCCATCAGTACTTTGTCATTCCCGCGAAGGCCTGCCTGCGCAGGCAGGCGGGAATCCAGTTATTTTTTTTCAGACCGTACACGTAGCGATTAATTTATTAAATTGATAATACAGTTATATTATCAGACTTTAGTCAAAAAATCAAATTTTTATCTTTTTCCAGCTTTAGCCGCGCCTTTTTCGTCTGAGCCAAAATGATGAGCGATCTCATGCTTAACCGTGGAAATAATTTTTTGTTTGAGTTCGGCCATATTATCCGACTGGCTTAAAATGGCTTTTCTAAAAATAGTTATCCGGTCGGGCAGAACCGGGCCGATATTTAATCTTTTGGCTTGGGCGTAGCCTTCAAATAAACCGAACAATAAGTCGTCGCGTTTCAATTTTGTTTTATCTAGCTGTTCATCGGTCGGCTCGTCTTCCGCAAAAATCGCCACATTATTTAATTTACTTTTAAATTTGCCCGGCAAGCTTTCCATGGCTTGCTCAACTATTTTTTCAAATTCTTGTTTGCTTATATTTAACATAATTTTATTTTTACTTTATTAATCCATCCGCTTGATTTAAATAATATTTAGCATGCTCGTTGCTCGAATCAAGCCGCAAGGCTTTCCGCCACATATTTTTAGCCTCGGTATAATCGACCAAATTCCAATAATTTAAGCCCAGCTGATTGTAAACAGCCGGCAGTTTATAGCCGTTGTCTAAAGCCTGATTAAAATAATTAATCGATTTTAGCGCTGCTTCACGGCTGCCGCCGCCGGCATGCAAAAATCCCAGCGCGGCCAAAATTTTTGCGTCATTAGGCCGCTTGGTTAAAATCGCCTGATAAATATTTTCCGCCAAATCGGCGCGGCCGTAAGCTCCGGCCAGACCGGCTAAATACAACTTTTCATTATCGCCAGCGGTTAATAA
>Ga0265296_1001728_pt1 | contig 24043 bp, 25 predicted proteins | sample MunlanPumphouse1_FD_189073 | JGI IMG/M metagenome (GOLD analysis project Ga0265296, IMG submission 189073) | Groundwater microbial communities from a municipal landfill in Southern Ontario, Canada - Pumphouse #1 | ecosystem: Environmental > Aquatic > Deep subsurface > Groundwater | place... | reverse complement strand
CAGCTAAATCAATGCTTTAGCTAGGAAATCTGGATGCCCCGCGAGGATTCGAACCTCGATAGGCGGTATCAGAAACCGCAGTCTTACCATTAGACGACAGGGCAATAGTGAGGCGGGCGCAATATGATTGCGCGGCCGCGCTGTCAAGGCCGCTGTGCCTGCCCGCACAAGGTCGCTTGCCCTGCTGCATTTCGCCGCTAGCATCGTCGCATAACAGACAAGGGGCCGCGCGCTCGCGCGGACACCCGGAGGAGTGGGTTGATGCGTCATGTCGCGATCGTCGGGTCCGGCCCCGCGGGCTATTACACCGCCGAAACACTACAGAAAGCAGAGGATATTGCGGTCGATGTCATCGACCGCCTGCCCGTCCCTTATGGCCTGATCCGCACCGGCGTCGCGCCCGACCATCAGTCGATCAAGGCGGTGTCACGGCGGTATGAGGGGACTGCCTTGGCCGACAATGTCCGCTTCGTCGGCCATGTCTCGGTCGGCAGCGATGTGACGATCGACGAGCTGGTCGAATTATACGACGCGGTGGTGCTGGCCACCGGGGCGCCGAACGACCGACCGCTGGACATTCCCGGCGCCGACCTGCCGGGGGTGATCGGCAGCGCCGCCTTTGTCGGCTGGTACAATGGCCATCCCGATTTCGCCGGGCTGAACCCGCCGCTGGGCGCCGCCGGGGTCGCGGTGATCGGCAACGGCAATGTCGCCCTCGATGTGGCGCGCATCCTGGCCAAGACCCCCGCCGAATTCGCGGGCAGCGACATCGTCGCGCATGCCCGCGAGCAGCTGGCGGCGAGCGCGGTGCGGCATGTCCACATTTTGGGCCGCCGCGGGCCGCACCAGATCGCGATGACGCCGAAGGAGCTGGGCGAGCTGAGCCATCTCGAGCGCGCCGGCCCGCGCGTCGACCCCGCCGACCTTCCGCCCGAGGGCGACGACGCGCTGCTCGAACCCGGGATGCGCAAGTCGGTGACGCATTTGCGCAGCTTTGCCACCAACCCCGTCGCCAAACCGGTGACGATCGATTTCGACTTTTTCGCGATGCCGATTGCAATCGAGGGCGACGGGCATGCCGAGCGGATCATCGTCGAGCGCACGACGCTCGATGCCGAGCTGCGCAGCCATGGCACCGGTGAGACTTATGCGATCGATGCGGGGCTGGTGATCAGCTGCATCGGCTATCAGACGCCGCCGATCCCCGGCGTGCCCTATGAACATGGCCGCGGCCGCTTTGCCAACGACGACGGGCGGATATTACCCGGCCTCTATTGCGTCGGCTGGGCGCGGCGCGGGCCGTCGGGGACGATCGGTACCAACAAGCCCGACGGCGCGCGCATCGCCGAGATGGTGCTGGAGGACGTCGGGCGCGGCATGGGCAAGGCCGGACGCCCGGGGCTAGATGCGTTGCTGGCGAGCCGCGGGGTCAAGCCGGTGACCTTCGCCGACTGGCGCCGGATCGAGGAGGCGGAGGTCGCCGCGGCGCTGGATGGCAATCCGCGTGAGAAGTTTGTGAGCGTCGAGGCGATGCTCGAAGCCATCGGTCGTTGAGGGGCGGCATCCGGACTGTGCTACGCTGGCTGCTGGCGCTCGCCTACGGCTATGCGGGCTATCTCCACCTCGTGCGGCCGGCGCCCTTTCTCGCGATCACGCCGCCGTGGGTACCGCATCCCGAGTTGGTTGTCGCGGCGACCGGAGTGGCCGAATTGCTGGGCGCAGTCGGGCTGATGATCCCGGCGACGCGCAAGGCGGCGGGCTTGGGGCTGGCGCTATACGCACTGTGCGTATGGCCCGCGAATATCCACCATGCCTTCGCCAATATCGCGATCGGCGGCGAGGCGTTGAGCTGGTGGTACCATGGCCCGCGGCTGGCGTTGCAACCGGTGATTATCTGGTGGGCGCTGTGGACGAGCGGGGCGGCGGAATGGCCGTTCAACCGGGACAGAAGCTCTAACCCTCCCCCTTGATGGGGGAGGCAGCGAGACTTGGCGATGCAATCGCCTAGTCGCAGCGGTGGGGGTGAGGTTGCGAGCATGAAGCCCAAGCCTGCAACCTCACCCCCACCCAACCCTCCCCCATCAAGGGGGCGGGCTAATTACTTCGCGGCCGGCGTCTCCACCGGCCACTGCCCCTTCTGGCTCGCCGCATAAGCTTCAGTCGCCTTCAAAACCCGCATCATATTGCCGCTCGCAACCTTCTCCAACTCGGCCTGCGTGTAGCCGCGCCGCGCCAGTTCGGTGAACAGCGCCGGATAGCCGGTCACATCCTCGAGCCCGACGGGGGTGGCGTCCATGCCGTCATAATCGCCGCCGATCCCGATATGATCGATTCCGATCGTCTTTTTGATATGGTCGAAATGATCGGCGGCGAGCCCGATCGGGGTTGACGGCGGCGGGTTGGCGGCGTCCCACGCTTTCAGCGCTGTGGCGGCGCTGTTGGGATTGCCCAGATACAGCGCATCGAGCCGCGCGCGCTCGGCGGTGCGCTTCAGACCATGTTCGCGCAAATTGGGATCGACGAAGGCGGCGTAGAATACCACCATGATCACGCCGCCATTCGCCTTGACCGCGGGCAGTACGCTGTCGGGCACGTTGCGCGGATGGTCGTTGACCGCGCGCACCCCCGAATGGCTGAACATCACCGGCGCTTTGGTCGCTTCCAGCGCGTCCTTCATCGTCGCTTCGCTGACGTGAGAAAGGTCGACGATCATGCCGAGGCGGTTCATTTCCTGCACCACCTGCCGCCCGAAATCGGTAAGCCCGTCATGCTTCGGCGCGTCGGTCGCGCTGTCGGCCCAGGGGACATTCTTGCCATGAGTCAGCGTCATGTAACGCACCCCCATGCCGAACATCTCGCGCAGCACCGCGAGCGACGAACCAATCGACTGGCCGCCCTCGATCCCCAGCATCCCGGCGACCTTGCCCGCCTTCATCTGGCTTTGCAGTTCGGCCGAGTTGTACGCCAACGACAGATCTGCCGGGTAGCGTGCGATCAGCCGTTTCGCGACATCGATCTGTTCGATCGTCTGCTGGATCGACTGCGCTTCGTTGGTGTTCGACGGCACATAGACCGACCAGAATTGCGCCCCGACACGCCCCTTGCGCAGGCGCTGGATATCGGTGTGCATCACCGTTCCGTCAGGCTTCGGTTTGGTGGTGTCGCGAAAATCGAAGTCGTTGATGACGTTTCCGACCTGCCCGCGCAACTCCCACGGGACGTCATTATGCCCGTCGAACACCGGGGCCTTCTTAAGCGCCGCTTCGGCGACCGCCTCGGGCGATTTCTGCGCCGCGACGGGGGTGGTGATGAGGGCGAGAGCGGCAAGGCCGACGAGCAGAGCGGGTTTGTTCATGGCCCGAGACCCTAACCGCTTGTTCGCGCAGCGCAAGCATGACGCCGCGAGGTCGCGCCTTTTACGTGAGACCTTCTTTCAGCGTCGCTGCGTCCGAAACCCGACTTGACGTTTACGTCAACCACGCCCAGCATCCTCCCCATGGCAGCATTCGACGATTGGCGCGCCCGTTCGCCCTATTATGACGAGACCCATGAGGCGCTGGCGCAGAGCGTCCGCCGCTTCGTCGAGCGCGAGGTCGCGCCGCACATCGATCGCTGGGAGGCAGAGGGCGAGTTGCCCCGCGAGCTGCACAAAAAGGCAGCCGAGGCTGGGATCCTCGGGCTGCGCTACCCCGAGCAATATGGCGGCCATTCGGAAGGCTTCGACAATTTCCATGGGCTGGTGCTGACCGAGGAACTCGCCGCGGTTGGCGCGGGCGGGCTGGGCGCTTCGCTGATGACGCACGGCATCGGCCTGCCGCCGATCCTCGCGTTGGGGTCGGACGAACTGAAGCAGCGCGTGGCGCCGCCGGTGCTCGCGGGCGACAAGATCATCGCACTCGGCATCACCGAAGCGGGCGGCGGCAGCGACGTCGCGAACCTCAAGACGACGGCCGTGAAAGACGGCGACAGCTACATCGTTAACGGCGGCAAGATGTTCATCACCAGCGGCATGCGCGCCGACTGGCTGACGTGCGCCGTCCGCACCGGCGGGCCGGGCGCGTCGGGCATATCGCTGCTGCTGATCGAGATGAACAGCCCGGGCGTCGAACGCACAAGGCTCGACAAGATGGGCTGGCGGTGCAGCGATACCGCCGCGATCCATTTCAGCGACGTGCGCGTTCCCGCCGCGAATCTGATCGGCCCCGAAAATGGCGGCTTCATCGGTATCATGCGCAATTTCAACAGCGAACGGCTGGGCATGGCGATGGGCTGCTGCGCCTATGCGCGCGTCGCAATGGCCGAGGCCGCCGAATGGGCGCAGAACCGCGAGACCTTCGGCAAGCCGCTCGTCGGCCACCAGTCGATCCGTATCAAGCTCGCCGACATGGAACGCCAGATCGAGGCGACGCAGGCGTGGGTCGACCTGTGCGCCTGGCAAGTCAAAAACGGCAAGGACCGCCCCGCCGACTTCGCGATGCTCAAGGTGCAGGCAACGCGGATGCTCGAAGCCGTCGCGCGCGAGGCGGCGCAGGTCTTGGGCGGCGCGTCGTACATTACCGGCAGCAAGGTCGAACGCATCTACCGCGAGGTGCGCGTCAACGCGATCGGTGGGGGTAGCGAGGAAATCATGCTGGATTTGGCGGGCCGACAGTTGTTCGGGGGAAAGCGTTAGGGCGCCAACCGCCGCGCGTAGCGGTCGAGCCGCGCGAGCTGCGCCATCAGCGCGCTGAGCAGTACCAGTTCGACCAGCGCGGTCCCAACGATTAGAGCATGCGCCGAATCGCCGCTCGCGCCCTGAAACGCGCGTACCAGACTGGCGCCGACCGACAGCGCCAAACTTCCCGCAGCAAAGTGCAGCCAGCGGCGCACCAGCGCGATGCAGAGCCGCGACGCCATCCACCACGCCGCGCCGATGCACGCCAGCGCCGCGAGCAGCCCGCCGCGATCGAACCAGGTCAGCGGGTCGCCGCCGCCCGGAAGGTCGAGAATGACCGTGCGCAGCCGCATCAACAGCAAGGTCGCGCCGCCGAGCAACGCCGCGGCGACGCAAGAGCGCCGCAGCCGATCGGGCAGCGCCGCCTCGGCATAGGCGCGCGCGATGTCGGCGGGGCGCCCGAAACGCCGCACCGCAGCGGCCTCACCCACCCGTTCGGCGGTGTCGCACAGATGCGATTCGATTTCGTCGCGCACCCGCCGCGACAGGCGCGGATCGAACGCCAGCACATCGTCGAGTTCGTCAAGATAGGTGGCGATCGGCCCGCTCATGCGCGCGACCCCAGCACCAGATCGATGCCGCTGGCAAAGCTTTGCCAGCCCGCGCGCCGCTCGATCAGCGACTGGCGGCCGCTGTCAGTCAGCGCATAGACGCGGCGCTTGCGCCCGCCGTCGGGCTGGACCCAGCGACTGGCGAGCAGCCCCGCGAGTTCGAGCCGGTGCAGCGCCGGATAGATCGTCCCTTCGGGCAGATCGAAATGGCCGCCGCTGCGCGCGCGGATCGCCTCGATGATCGCATAGCCGTGTAAAGCCTCGTCGCCGATCGTGGCGAGCAGCACGGCATCGAGATGGCCTTTGAGCATTTCCGCAGACATGCCCACCGATTTAGCTTTGCAACGCTAGGTATGCAAGTTATACCTAGCAACACTAGGCTTCAAACGGAGGGTGTGAAGATGGCGACAACAACCGCGGCAACGACCGCGACCAAGGGCTGGGCCGAAGGTTGGGGGCTGTTCTGGACGCTGACCGTGGCGCTGGCGGCGATGGCGCTCGGCTTCCTCTTCGTCCTCGGCTGGGGTACCGACGGCTATCGCATGGTGATCCGCGCCACCGCGCGCACCTCGCTCGTCCTGTTCCTCGCCGCCTTTGCCGCGTCCGCGGCCTTCAAGCTGTGGCCCGGCCCCTTCACCCGCTGGCTGCGCCGCAATCGGCGCCAGCTCGGGCTGGGTTTCGCGATGTCGCACTTCATCCATGCCCTCGTGATCATCGCGCTGTGGAAAACCGACCCGGGTGTCTTCTGGGTGCTGACCAATCCCAAATCGATCGCCACCGGTGGCACCGCCTATCTGTTCATCACCCTCCTCGCCGCGACCTCGTTCGACCGCATGGTCAAGGCGCTCGGCCCCAAGGCATGGGGCCGGCTCCACTGGTGGGGCGTGTGGATCGTCGCGCTCAGCTTCATCTTCACAAACGGCAAACGAATCCCGGTGAGCGGGTGGTACGCACTGCCGGTCGTGCTGGTCGTCGCGGTGATCGTGCTGCGGGTGGTCGCGGGACGGAAACAGCGCCGGGCGGCGGCACTGGCGTAAGCGCGGCGCTCTCCCCCTCGACTTCGCAGTGGTTCGGCGACAAGGTGCCGCCGAACCACTGCGAACGAGAGACCCCGCATGACGCTCATCACCACCCACTGGCCTGCCGAGGCCGAAACGCTGCTCGACGACCTCGTCAACCTCCGCCGCGCGATTCACCGCGAGCCGGAACTGGGCCTGCAGAACCCCAAGACGCTGGCGAAGATCAAGGACGCGCTCGCCGGGCTGCCGCTCGAATTTCGCGAAGGGCCGTCGACGACGGGTTTGGTAGCGATCCTGCGCGGGCCTGCCAACGGCCGCACTGTGCTGCTGCGCGGCGACATGGACGCGTTGCCGCTGGTCGAGGATACGGGGCTCGACTTCACCTCCGAAACGACCGGCACGATGCATGCGTGCGGACATGACACGCATGTCGCGATGCTGGTTGGCGCGGCGAAGCTGCTGTGCGCGGCGCATGATCGTCTGCCCGGCACCGTAATGTTCATGTTCCAGCCGGGGGAGGAAGGGCATCATGGCGCGCGCTTCATGCTCGACGACGGGATCATTGACCCGCTGCCCGACGCGGCGTTCGCGCTGCACATCATGCCCAACGCGCCGCACGGGATTTTTGCGTCGCGCGCCGGGCCGTTGCTCGCTTCATCCGACGTGCTGTCGATCACCGTCAAGGGCGCGGGCGGGCATGCGTCGATGCCGCACGATGCGATCGATCCGATCCCGGTCGCGTGCACCATCGTCACCGCGATCCAGACGATGGTGACGCGCCGCGTGTCGGTGTTCGACCCGGCGGTGGTGACGATTGCCAAGATCAGCGCCGGGACGACGAACAATATCATTCCGGAGACCGCCGAGTTGCTCGGCACGATCCGCACCTTGTCACCCGAACGCCGCGCGATGGTGGCGCGCGAGCTGAATCGCCTCGCCCCCGCGATCGCCGAGGCGCATGGCTGCACCGCCGAGGTGCAGATCGACGAGGGCTTCCCCGTCACCATCTGCGACAGCCGCGCGGTCGCATTTGGCCAGTCGGTCGTTGAAGAGACATTCGGCGAGGCGGCGTGGCTGACGATGGACCATCCGGTGATGGGCGCCGAGGATTTCTCGTATGTGCTCGAAAAAGTCCCCGGCGCGATGTTCTGGCTCGGCGCGAGCGCGGAGGGAAGCGACTGGCGCGCGTGCTGCGGGCTGCACTCGAACCGCATGGTACTCGACGAAAAAGTGATGGCGCGCGGCGCGGCGCTGCATGCGGCACTGGCGGAACGCTTCTTGAATGAAGGATTCAACGCATGATCAACATCATCGGCGCGATCATCTCGGGCCTGATCATCGGCGCGCTGGCGCGCTTCTTTTATCCCGGCGCGGTTCAGATGGGGTGGATCGCGACGATCCTGCTCGGCATCGGCGGCTCGCTGCTCGCGGGCCTCGCAACGTCGCGCGGCCGCGGCGACTTCCACCGCGCGGGCTGCTTCGCGTCGGTGATCGGGGCGGTCTTGCTGATTTTGGTTGGGCGGTTGCTGGGTGTTGGCGGCTAGATAGCGTCAGGCGGATTTTAATCCCTTGCCGTCAAAGACAGCGGGCGACGACCAAAGCGGGGACTGATTTCATGGCGAACACCCTTGGGCACCTTATGGCATGGGGCAGCCGTAAATATCCGTTCGAGAAGGGTCAGTGGCGTCTCGGCAGCCTTGCCTACCGCCTGTTGCCCGAAGCCGCGGTGCGATCGGACATCCGCACAGTCGATACGCGCCACGGCTTTGCGCTGCGGCTCGACCTCGGCCAGTTCGTCGATCGTACCATCTACTGCACGGGTGGTTGGGAGCCGTTGGAAACAAAGGTGATTGCGGCGGCGCTGAAGCCCGGCGATACTTTCGTCGATGTCGGCGCGAATATCGGCTTCTTTTCGCTGCTCGCCGACCGGCTGGTCGGACCCAAAGGCCGCGTTCATGCGGTCGAAGCAACTCCGTCAACCGCCGATCTGCTCGACGACAATATCGCGCTGAACGGCGCCGGCACGATCATCGTCCACCGCTGTGCAGCGGGGGAGCGCACCGGAACGGCCAACATGGTCATGGACGATGCCGGCAATATCGGCAGCAATCATCTGGCAAGCGATGGCGGAGCGAGCGACGGTGGCAATGCGCCGATTGTGCTGCGTCGCCTCGACCACCTGCTCGCCGACGAGGCGATCCGGCTGATCAAGCTCGACATCGAGGGTGCCGAAGCCATAGCGTTGCGGGGGGCCGGCGCGCTGCTCGACGCCGACGACGCCCCGGCGCTACTGTTCGAATTTACGCCTCATATGCTGCGTCGCCTGGGCGACGACCCGGCTGCCCTGCTCCACCATCTGGAAGCCAAGGGATATGTGATCCACGAAATCCACCGCGACCGGCTGACCCCGCGCGACGACACGATCTTCGATCGCGTCCAAACCTATCTGCTCGCGCTCAAGCCCGGAGATCCGCTTAAATCCGCGCTCGACGGCTGACCGGGGGTTCAGGCGATTATCGCCTCGCCCGGCTGCGCCATCTAGACCCGTAGCGGATAAGGCGGCGGAAGCTTCGTCCGCAGCCGGCCTTAGCCGCCGATCAAGGCACCAGCACCGTATCCACCGCCTGCGGCAGCAGTTCCGGATAGTCGAGCGTGTAGTGCAGCCCGCGGCTTTCCTTGCGGTGGAGCGCGCTTTTCACGATCAGGTCGGCGCATTGCAGCAGGTTGCGCAGTTCGATCAGGTCGGTGGTGACGCGGAAGTGGCCGTAATAATCCTCGACCTCGCCGGTGAGCAGGCGGATGCGATGCTGCGCGCGCTCTAACCTCTTCGTCGTGCGCACGATGCCGACATAATTCCACATGAAGCGGCGGATCTCGGTCCAGTTCTGCTTGATGATCACCTCTTCGTCCGAATCGGTAACGCGGCTTTCGTCCCACGGGCGGATCGCGGGGGGCGGTTCGAGCTGGTCCCAGCGCGCGATGATGTCCTTGGCCGCCGCCTCGCCGAACACAAAACATTCGAGCAGGCTGTTCGACGCGAGGCGGTTGGCGCCGTGCAACCCGCTTTCGGTGCATTCGCCCGCCGCATACAGCCCCGGCAGGTCGGTGCGCCCGGCAAGGTCGATCAATATGCCGCCGCAGGTATAATGCTGCGCGGGCACCACCGGGATCGGCTGCTTCGTCATGTCGATGCCGAGCGTGAGCAGTTTTTCATAGATGTTCGGGAAATGGCCGGCGACGAATTCGGGATCGAGATGGCTGATGTCGAGATGGACATAGTCGAGCCCCGACCGCTTGATCTGGTCGTCGTTGGCGCGCGCCACGACGTCGCGCGGCGCCAGTTCGGCGCGCGCGTCATAATCGGGCATATAGCGGTGGCCGGTCTCGGGATGCTTCAAAATGCCCCCCTCCCCGCGCACCGCCTCGGTAATCAGGAAATTCTTGACGTCGAGGTTGAACAGGCAGGTCGGGTGGAACTGCATCATTTCCATGTTCGACACGCGGCAGCCCGCGCGCCACGCCATCGCGATGCCGTCGCCGGTCGCGCCGCGCGGCGCGGTCGAGAATTGATAGACGCGCCCCGCCCCGCCGCTCGCCAGGATCGTCGCGCGGCCGACATGCGCGTGGACCTTCCCCGTTTTTTCATCGAGCGCATAGACGCCCCAGACGCGGCCCGATCCCGAATAGCGTTCCTCGTGCCGTCCGGTGATCAGGTCGACGCACGCTTGCCCCGGCAGCAGCGTGATGTTCGGATGCGCCTCGGCGGTCTTGAGCAGCGCCGCCTGCACCGCCCAGCCGGTCGCGTCGTCGACATGGACGATGCGGCGGTGCGAATGCCCGCCCTCGCGCGTCAGGTGCAGCGCCTCGGCATCCTTGTTGAACGGGACACCCATTTCGACAAGCCGCTCGATCGAGGCGGGCGCATTTTCGACGACGAACTCGACCGTCTCGCGCCGATTGAGCCCCGCGCCCGCGACCATCGTGTCGTCGATATGATTTTCGAACGTGTCGCCCGCGTCGAGCACCGCGGCGATCCCGCCCTGCGCCCAGGCGGTCGACCCACCGGTGAGGTCGCCCTTGGCGAGCACGAGCACCTTGCAATGGTCGGCGAGCGCGATGGCGGCGGTGAGACCGGCAGCGCCGGAGCCGATGATGATGACGTCGTGAGTTGTTGCGTCTGTCACTATAATTCCGTTCGTGTCGAGCGAAGTCGAGACACCCCGCGTTTCAGCGCCAATCCGACGGGCATCTCGACTTCGCTCGATGCGAACGGAAAAATAGGGCTATCCATTCGCCGCGCGCGTCAGATTCAGGAACACATCTTCCAGATCGGCTTCGCGGGTCGAGACGTCGACGATGCCATGCCCCATCGCGTTTACCGCGGCGAGCACTTCGCCCGCGTTCATGCGGTCCTTGTTGTAACTGATTACCAGCCCGCGCGTCCCCTCGCGCTCGATCTTGTCGAAGGCGGGGTGGGTCGGCAGGTCGGTGATGTCTTGGTCCAGCGTCACGACGACAATCTTCTCACGCGCCATATCGACCAGTTCGCGCGTCGGCTTGTTCGCGATCAGCTTGCCATGGTTGATGATCGCGATCCGGTCGCACAGCTCCTCGGCCTCTTCGAGATAATGCGTCGTCAGCACCACGGTGACCCCGCGGTCGTTGAGCGACTGGACATAGGACCACAGCTGCTGGCGCAGTTCGATGTCGACCCCCGCGGTAGGCTCGTCGAGGACGATGATCGGCGGCGAATGGACCATCGCCTTGGCGACCAAGAGACGCCGCTTCATGCCCCCCGAAAGGGTGCGCGCATAAGCGTCGCGCTTGTCGGTGAGATGCACCGCAGCGAGCAGATCGTCCGAAATCCGCTTCGCCTTCGGCACGCCATAAAGCCCGGCCTGATTCTCCAGCGTCTCATAGGGAGTAAAAAACGGGTCGAAGACGATTTCCTGCGGCACGATGCCGATCGAATATTTGGCATTGCGCGGATCGGCGTCGATGTCGAAGCCCCAGATGCTCGCCGACCCGGCGGTCTTGTTGACCAGCCCCGCCAGGATATTGATCAGCGTCGACTTGCCCGCACCGTTCGGCCCGAGCAGCCCGAAAATCTGGCCGCGCGGCACGTCGAAGCTGACATTGTCGAGCGCCTGCTTGCCGCCGGCATAGGTTTTGGAAACGGCGTCGATGCGGATGGCGGCTTCGTTCATGGCGGCTGCCATAGCCGCGCGCCTGCGCGTGTAAAAGCCCCCATCGCCGCGCCGCCTTTTGCCCAGCACCGCGTTAACGCTATGTTGGAAATTCACCGCTAGGACCGGGGATGTGAGGACCAGACACACCCAAAACCCGCGGCCCGTGCTGCGCGGCATCGCCGCCTGCGCGCTGATGATGGCCCCGGCCGTCGCAGCGCCGGCCCATGCCCAGCAAACGGCACAGGCGCAAAGCGAAGCCATCGTGCTGCGCCCGTTGTCCTTCTTCAAGGTCAACGACCTGAGTTTTGGCGACATCATTCCGTCGAATGCCGCGGGAACCGTGACGCTGGCGCCCGACGGATCGCGCAGTCGCACCGGCGGCGTCACGCTGGCCGGCAACGGCGGCGAGCCAGCGCGCTTTGCGGGGCTTGGCAGCTTCAATCGCCAGGTCAATATCTCGCTCGGGTCGAACACGATCTGGCTGACCGGGCCGGGGGTGCGGATGCGCGCCCGCACCTTTGAAATCGGCAGCACCCCGACCGCGATCCTTTCGACATCGCCGACGCGGTTCCGGATTACGTCGCCGCTCGGCAATTATAATTTCCCGGTCGGTGCGACGCTCGAGGTCGGCGCGAACCAGGCGCCCGGCGATTACAGCGGCACCTTTACCGTGACACTCAACTATCTTTAGAGCTTCTGTGGGGGAAGAAGCGGCACCGGATGACCACCTGTATTCGTTAGAATGCTTGCCGGTGCCGCATGACCCCACTCTCCCGCGCCGCTGCGCAGACCCCGATTGCTCCCGCCCCGCGCGCTTGCTATGGGCGCGGTCGATGACCCAGCCCGCGCCCGAAACCATCCGCACTCCGAAAACCCGCATCGCCTGCGACGGCACCGGCGACGGCCTTGCCGATGCCGCGCTCGGCCACCCGCGCGTGTGGCTGGAAATCGACCCCGACGCAGGGTTCGCCGACTGCGGCTATTGCGACCGGCGCTTTATTCTGATCGGCGGAGTGGCCGATCACGCCTGATCTTTGGGGCCAGATGTAAACGGCCCCTTTACCACGCCCATGCATCTTCGACTCACCCCCCGCTGGCATAGCTGTGCCAGACAGGAGCAGAATCTGTGGGGATTCGAAGGACCAGACATAGTCGGGACGCATGGCGTGTCCTGACCATCGCCGCCGCGACGGCGAGTGCGGCGCTATGCGAGCCAGCTTTTGCAGCCGACACCAATGTCACGGTCAATGCGGCGATCGTGCGCCCCAACACGCTGATCAAAACCGACGATCTCGATTTCGGATCGCTGATCAGCGGACCGACCGGCGGCACCGTGACCGTCAATCCAGTGACCAATGCGCGCACGTCGGGCGGCGGCGTGACGTTGGTCGGCAGCAGCGCGCGCCGGGCCGAATTTCTGGGGACCGGCGGTATCATTCTGATCTTCGTTTCGGGCAGCACGTCGGTGACGCTGACGCGCGCCGGGGGCGGCGCGCCCAACATGACCGCCAGCCTGACCCGCGCCGCGAGCACCGGTGGCGGCGGTATCGCGCTGCTCGGCGCGACGCTACTCCCGAGCGGGTTGCAGACCTATTATATCGGCGGCACCCTCACCGTCCCGGCCAACCAGCCCGCGGGAGATTACAGCGGCACCTTCACGCTCAACGTCAATTATTTCTGACCGCTGGCGCCGCGGGACGCGCATGCCTATATCGGGCCAATGACAAGTCCCACCGACCCCCGCCGCTTCCTTTATCGCGCCGACGCGCTCGACCCCGACCTCGCGCAAGCGCTCGCGCGCGAAGCCTTGGCGAAAGCCGATGACGGCGAGCTGTATCTGCAATATCGCGCAACCGAGAGTTTCGGGTTCGATGACGGGCGATTGAAAACCGCCGACTATTCGACGGAAGCGGGTTTCGGCTTGCGCGCGGTGTCGGGCGAGATGACGGGCTTTGCCCATGCCAGCGACATCAGCGCCGGGGCGATTCGCCGCGCTGCCGAAACGCTCGCCTTGCTCGATCCCGCCAGCCAGCCGCACGCCGCGCCGCCGCCGCGCACCAACCGCCATCTGTACGACGAAGCGAACCCGCTCGACCTGATCCCCTTCGCAAAGAAGGTCGCGCTATGCCAGGAAATCGACGCCGCGGCGCGCGCGCGCGACCCGCGCATCGCGCAGGTGTCGGTGAGCCTTGCCGGCAGTTGGTCGGTCGTCGAGATCGTCCGCGCCGACGGTTTCCTCGCGACCGACATCCGCCCGCTCGTCCGCCTTAATGTCTCGATCGTGGTCGAAGAGAATGGCCGCCGCGAAACCGGCGTGTTCGGCCTTGGCGGGCGCTATATGTACGACCATCTGTTCGAACCCGCGCAATGGAACCGTGCGATCGACGAGGCGCTGGCGCAGGCGCTCGTCAACCTGCGCGCGGTCGACGCGCCCGCGGGCGAATTCGCCGTGCTGCTCGGCCCGGGCTGGCCGGGCGTGCTGCTCCACGAAGCCGTCGGCCACGGCCTTGAAGGCGATTTCAACCGCAAGGGCACCAGCGCCTTTTCAGGGCGCATCGGCCAGCGCGTCGCTGCGCCCGGGGTGACGGTGGTCGATGACGGCGCGATGGACAGCCCGGTCGGCGGCGGCCGCCGTGGCTCGCTGAGCATCGATGACGAGGGCACCCCGACCGGCGAGACGGTGTTGATCGAGGACGGCATCCTCAAGGGCTATATGCAGGACCGGCTCAACGCGCGGCTGATGGACGTCGAACCAACCGGCAACGGGCGACGCGAGAGTTTCGCGCACGCGCCGATGCCGCGGATGACCAATACCTTCATGAAAGGCGGCAATGATGATCCCGCAGAGCTACTGAGCCGCGTGAAAAATGGCATCTTCGCCAAGAGCTTTGGCGGCGGGCAGGTCGACATCGTGTCGGGCAAGTTCGTCTTCAGCTGCACCGAGGCGTACAAGATCGAGAATGGCAAGCTGGGCGATTCGATCAAGGGCGCGACCTTGATCGGTGACGGCCCGAGCGTGCTGACCAAGGTCATGGGCATCGGCAACGACATGGCGATCGACGAAGGCATCGGCATCTGCGGCAAGGGCGGCCAGAGCGTCCCCGCGGGCGTCGGTCAGCCGACCTTGCTGGTTAGCGGGCTGACCGTGGGCGGGACGGCTTAGCGCCTTAAACCACGCGTCATTGCGAGCGAAGCGAAGCAATCCAGAGCGGGTTACGCCACCCTGGATTGCTTCGCTTCGCTCGCAATGACGAAAAGTCTGTGATCGCCCTCACTTGGCGTGCCGCCTTCTCGCGCCTATAGTCCTCCAAACAGAAAAGAAATCGGGCCGCATTATCCGCCGGGTCTCCCCCGGCAACAGGGAGGATATTCATGCGTTCGAGTCTGCGTTTCATTTCCGTCGCCGCCATCGCCGCGATGCTCGCCGCCGTTCCGGGTTCGGCGCAAAAAACCACCGGTCCTGTCGAACGCTATGAAATGGACGTCGCGACCGCGTCGGGCTTTGCCGCGATGGCGGCGGGCGGGCGCGGGGTTGGCAATATGATGGGGATGATGTTCGGCGGCGGCCCCGAGGGCAAGGTCGCGCACACGCTGGAACTGCGGCTGGGGTCGAATCAGACGCCGACCGCGCCGCCGGTGAAGGCCGATCATTTCTTCCTGCCGCAGGCCAAGCTCGGCAAATCGGTGCCGCTGTGGGGGCCGGAACCCGGCAAGCCGCAACAGCGCGAAGACGGCAATGAAATGCCGAAGGATTTCGAGCGCCCCAAGGGCCGTCTGCTGCTGTTCTGGGGCTGCGGCGCCAAGGCCGGGCCGGGGCAGCCGGTAATCATCGATTTCGCCAAGCTCGCCGCCGGACAAATGCCGCCGAACCTTTACACTACCACGGTGCCGCGTATCCGCGAGGTGATGACGACGAACAGCAAATCCTATGCCGGCTGGCCGAACAGCAAATCGTCGAAACAGCCTGCGTCGGGATCGTCGCTGCTCGGCGCGCACCGGATAGCGGGCAATGTCGGGCCGGAGATCAATTTCACGCTGGCGCAGGATTATATGGCTGGCCTCAACGCCTCAACGACGATGCAGGGCGACGGGTCGGTGATGATCCGCTGGAACCAGCTGGTCCCGGCAACGGGCTATGTCGCCTGGGCGTTCGGCGGCATGGACCGCGGCAGTGCCGGCGGCGACATGGTGTGGTGGACCAGCAGCAACGCGCGCGAGTTCGGCGGCGGGCTGTGGGACTGGTTGCCGCCATCGACAGTCGCGGGGCTGGTGACCAAAAAGGTGGTGATGCCGCCCGCGCAGACGAGCTGCGCGATCCCGGCCGAGGTCAAAAAGGCGTCGGGCGAGATGATGTTCGGCAACCTCAACGCCTTTGGCCCCGAAGCCAATTTCTCTTACCCGCCCAAACCCGCGGGCAATGCGGTGTGGAACCTCGACTGGACGGCAAAAGTCCGTTTCCGCTCGCACACCAGCCTGCTGATCGGCGCCGATTTCGGCGGCATGGGTGCATCGGGCACCGGGGGTAGCGCTCCGGAAGCTCCCGCGAAAAAGAAGAAATGCAAAGGCCCGCTGGGCATTCCCCTGCCTGACGGCGCGTGCTGACCGGCGCCGGTCAGGCTCCGTTCACGCGCGCCAGTGCATAGCGGGTGCGGGTAGGGTATGTTGAAGACAGGAGTCGAACCATGCGTCTGCACATTCCGATGATTTTTGCCGCTGCGGTGCTGGCCGCAATCCCCGCAACCGCCAGCGCGCGTGAAAAACTTGCGCCCGAAGATCAGCTGGCGAAGCTGCTGGAGGGTCGCATCGCAGGCGAACCGCAAAATTGCATCACGTTGTCGATGGCGCGCAGCAGTCAGGTGATCGACAAGACCGCGATCGTCTATCGAGTCGGCAGCACCCTGTGGGTCAACCGGCCCGAGGGCGGGGCGTCATCGCTCGATGACGACGACATCTTGGTCACCAAATTGTCGGGCAGCCAGCTGTGCAGCATCGACACGGTCCAGTTGCACGACCGCAGCAGCCATATGTACAGCGGCTTTGTCTCGCTCGGCAAATTTGTGCCGTATCGGCGCGTGAAGGGCGAATAGCCGCTTCCACCTGTCATCGTCATCCCGGCGCAGGCCGGGATCTCACCGGCGCGTCCATGCGTTAGGCCAGGATCCCGGCCTGCGCCGGGATGACGAATGTCTCTGGCTGAGGATTTGACCGCGCGTGACGCAAAACCACACCCCACCTACCGACTGGCCGCAGCAACTGCTGACCTTCTGGTTCGACGCGCGTGGTATGGACGACTGGTACGGCGGCGGCCCCGGTTTCGACGCCGAGGTGCGTGATCTTGCGGAAGGCTGGCACGAAGGGCTGCGCGCGCAGCCGCCCGAAGCATTCCTCACCGACCCCGACACCGCGCTCGCCGCTGCGATCCTGTTCGATCAGGTGCCGCGCAATATCTTTCGCGGCCATGCCGATGCCTTTGCCACCGACAGCCTCGCCCGCGCCATTGCGCGCGGAATCGTCGCCAATGGCTGGGACCAGTCTTGGCCCGACGAGAGGCGCCAATTCGCCTATCTGCCGTTCGAGCATAGCGAGGACATCGCCGACCAGCGCGAATCGCTGCGGCTGATGACCCAGCTCGCCGATCCGGTCTTTCACGACTATGCGCAAAAGCACTTCGACGTGATCGACCGGTTCGGCCGCTTTCCACACCGCAACGCGGCGTTGGGCCGCGCGACCCGCCCGGACGAGGAAGCGGCGATAGAAGAGGGCAAGAATTGGTGATAGGACGGCGCTGACACGGAGACGAGCCATGGCCGAATTCACCGATACGCTGACCGACAAACATATCGCTTTCATCGAAAAGCAGCCGGTCTATTTCACCGCGACCGCTGCCGCCGACGCGCGGATCAACCTGTCGCCGAAGGGCTATGCCGACAGCTTCCGTGTCCTGTCCGACACCCAGGTTGCCTATCTCGACCTCGCCGGATCGGGCAATGAAACCCACGCGCATCTCGCCGCCGATGGCCGCATCACGATCATGTTCTGCGCCTTTGATCGCAGCGCGCTGATCCTGCGCATCTATGGCCGCGGCCGCCCGGTGCTGCCGCAGGATGCGAAATGGGACGCGCTCGCGGCGCATTTCACCCTGCTGCCAGGTACCCGCCAGATTTTCGTGATTGATGTCGAGAGCGTTCAGACCAGCTGCGGCTGGGGGGTACCGATGATGGAATTGCAACACGAACGCGAGACGCTGCAAAAATATCACCACCAGGCCGACCGCACGCTTTGGGTCGAAAAGACGCTGGGCCGGACGAAGAGCATCGACGGCCTGCCCACGCGCCCAACCGACCGCTTTATCGAAGGCGAGAGTGCCTGATGCCGCTCGTCGAATTGGTGCGGATACCGAACGGCGCCGAGGCCGAACTGCTACGCGGGCGAATCGAAAGCGCCGGAGTGCATGCCGTCTGTTTCGACGCGGGGATGAATATCGCCGAAAGCGTCGGGCTGATGATCCCGGTACGGATCATGGTGCTCGACGAGGATCTGGACGAAGCGCGGGCGTTGCTGGCGGAATTTGAGGCGGGCTAGCTGCAACCCAACCCCACATCCGTTCGTCCTGAGCTAGTCGAAGGACCGTTTTTCCTTTTGAAAGAAAGAAGAACCGTGCTTCGACAAGCTCAGCACAAACGGATTCAAGGTCAGTTCCAAAGCCTCCCATGATCAAAGTCGCCAGTTACAATATGCGCAAGGGCATCGGGCTCGACCGCCGCCGCGATCCCGGACGGGTGCTGTCGGTGCTCGGCGAACTCGACGCCGACATCGTCGCGCTGCAGGAAGCCGACCGCCGCTTCGGCACCCGCGCCAGCGCGATCCCGCCGCATATGCTGGAGGAACATAGCGACTATGTCGCGGTCACCCTCGACAATCGCCCGCACAGCATCGGCTGGCACGGCAATGCGCTGCTCGTCCGCAAGGGCGCCGAGGTCGAGGAAAGCCATGCGCTGCACCTGCCGACGCTCGAACCGCGCGGCGCCGTCGCGGCGACGATCCGCATCGGCGGCACAAGGCTGCGGGTGGTCGGCATGCACCTCGACATTTCGGGCCTCCGTCGCCGCCATCAGGCGCGCGCGATCCTGAACCATGTCGCCCAGGGCGAGGATCTGCCGACGATATTGATGGGCGACTGCAACGAATGGCGGAGCCAAGGCGGCTGCCTGCACGACTTCGGCGAGCGCCACCGGCTGGTCGATACCGGCCACAGTTTCCACAGCCGCCGCCCGATCGCGAAACTCGACCGCATCTTTGCCTCGCCCGACCTCGAGGCAGTCGATGCCGGGGTGCACCGCAGCGCGCTGGCGGCTCGCGCGTCGGATCATCTGCCGATCTGGGCGCGGTTTAGGGCGGCGGAATAACAGCGACAGCTTTGAACGGCCCACTTTGGGGTAGGAAGTGGACATCGTCGATCGTCCCGGGAATGGGGAGGGCAACCAGCGAAGCGGGTGGAGGGGCACCGGCGTGTTGCCTTAGCGGTGAGGAAGTGGGCCTTCTTCAGGTTCCCGGAAAAGATCGGCCCTGTCGGCTCGGCGCTGCGTAAACCTCCTGTGCCCCTCCACCACCCTTCGGGTGGTCCCCCTCTCCCTGCGGAGGAGGATCGTTTAAGCCCGCAACCAGTCCTAAGCTGCCATTCTCTCTGCCCGGATGACCGTAATGCTCGCAACTGGATTGCCCAAATCTTAGGCAACCCGTTGCCTCCCGTGCCCAGCAAACGACCGATTCTTTGCCGTCGGCCTCCCAAACCGTCACAAAATGTTAACTTTTCCAACCCCCGCGCAATCTGGCACGGCTGTTGCAGTGCAACATGGTGCTATTGGGCAAAAGGGGGCATCATGAAATTGATCCTGGCAATCATCAAACCATTCAAGCTCGACGAGGTGCGCGAAGCGCTCACCGGCTTGGGTATCGCCGGCATGACCGTGACGGAGGTCAAGGGGTTCGGCCGGCAAAAGGGGCAGACCGAGATTTATCGCGGCGCCGAATACGCCACCAACATGGTGCCGAAAGTGAAGATCGAGCTCGTCTGCGACGACGCGCTCGCGCCGCGGGTGGTCGAAACGCTCCAGCAAAGCGCGGGGACCGGTTCGATCGGTGACGGCAAAATTTTCGTTCTCGACGTGGGTCAGGCCGTGCGCATCCGCACCGGCGAGACCGGCGAGGCGGCACTGTAATGACGAAGGGGGAAATTATGACGTTCGCAAATAAATTTGCGGCGGGCGCCGGGGCCGTGGGCCTGTCGCTGTTCGCCGCTTTGCCCGCCTGGGCGCAGGACGCCGCAACCGCGGTGGCTGCACCGGCGGCGCCCGCGGCCGAAGCCGCGGCGCCCGCCGCCTTCGTGCCGACCGCCGAGATGGTCAACAAAGGCGACGTCGCCTGGATGCTTGTCGCCTCGGCGCTGGTGCTGATGATGTCGGTGCCCGCGCTGGCGCTGTTCTATGGCGGCCTTGTTCGCGCCAAGAATATGTTGTCGGTGCTGATGCAGGTGCTGACCATCGTGTGCGTCGCCGCGCTGGTGTGGTTCAGCTGGGGCTATTCGATGGCCTTCACCTCGACCGGCACGCCCTTCCCGACGATCGTCGGCGGCCTCGACAAGGCGTTCCTGTCGGGCGTCGATGTGACGACCTTTGCCGCCACCTTCTCGAACGGGGTCTATCTCCCCGAATATGTCTTTGTGATCTTCCAGATGACCTTTGCCTGCATCACGCCGGCGCTGATCGTCGGGGCGTTTGCGGAGCGCGTGAAGTTCACGCCGCTGATCATCTTCACGGTGCTGTGGCTGACGCTGGCTTATTTCCCGATCGCGCATATGGTGTGGTACTGGGCTGGCCCGGACTTCCTGCACGCCGCGCCGACCGACATGGGCCTGCTGTGGGGCTGGGGTGCGCTCGACTTCGCCGGCGGCACCGTCGTCCACATCAATGCCGGGATCGCCGGTCTGGTCGGCTGCCTCGTGATCGGCCCGCGCCTGGGCTACAACACCGAACCGATGCCTCCGCACAATCTGGTCATGACGATGATCGGCGCCTCGTTGCTGTGGATCGGCTGGTTCGGTTTTAACGCCGGTTCGGGTCTCGAGGCCAATGCATTCGGCGCGCTGGCGTTCATCAACACGCTCGTCGCCACGGCGGCTGCGGGGGCGACCTGGGCGATCATCGAGCAGATCATCCACAAGAAGCCCTCGCTGCTGGGCGGCGTTTCCGGCGTCGTCGCCGGTCTGGTCGCGATCACCCCGGCGGCGGGCTTTGCCCATCCCGGCACCGCGATCCTCCTCGGCGCGGTCGCCTCGCTGATCTGCTTCTTCTTTGTCACCACGGTGAAAAAGAAGTTCAAATATGACGACTCGCTCGACGTGTTCGGCATTCATGCGGTTGGCGGCATCGTCGGCGCGATCGGCACCGGCTTCGTCGCAAATCCGGCGTGGGGCGGTCAGGGCTGGATCGATTACACCGCGCCCGTCGCTGTGGCCGGCGAGTTCGACCTGGCAGGTCAGGTAATGACCCAGATCTGGGCCGTCGGCACCACGGTGCTGTGGACCGGCGTGGTCAGCGCCGTCCTGTTCCTCGGCCTCAAATATACCATCGGCCTGCGCCCGACGAAGGACGTCGAGCAGGAAGGGCTCGACCTCGCCGAACATGGGGAGCGCGCCTACAATATGTAACGAGACAGGATACCCGTCGCCGCACGTCTCTCTCCTTTCAAGCGGCGGCGGCGGGATCCTCACCAGGTTCCTCCTGCGAACCACTGGCCGGGGCTTTGTCCCCGGCCATTTTTTTGATTGTGGTCGGGACGGCCACGGGCCCGGGGGGTTTCGCCGGCCATCTTTTTTGGCCCCGCGACACGCCGTACTTGCATTCGGCTACTGTGGCCGCCGCGCAACAGCTCTCGGTAATTTTGTTGCGCGAGATTCGCGGACCATTGCGAATTGCCGCGGACAGGCGCACTTCTCGCGGCGCGACGGGGCAGCATGGCCCCGCGCATCAATGGGAGGATATTATGCTCGCACGTTCCACGATGCTGGCCGGTCTGTCGCTACTCGCGATCGCCGTCAGCGCCCCCGCCGCCGCGCAAGATGCCGGCGCGGCCGAAGACGACAGCAACATCATCATCGTCACCGCGACCAAGCGCGACGCCAATCTTCAGGACATTCCCTTCTCGATCAATGCCCAGACGGCCGAGGACATCCAGAAATCGGGCGCGGTGACGCTCGAAGATCTGTCGCGCAACGTCGCCGGCCTGTCGGTCCAGAACCTCGGGCCGGGGCAGAGCCAGGTATCGGTGCGCGGCGTTTCGGCGGGGCAGGTCGTCCGCGATCAGCCCGGCGTCAAGGAACAGGTCGGGGTCTATCTCGACGAAAGCGTCATCTCGCTGTCGCTGTTCACCCCCGATATTGACCTCTACGACCTCAACCGCGTCGAAACATTGCGCGGGCCGCAGGGCACGCTGTTCGGATCGGGTTCGGTCGGCGGCACGATCCGCTACATCACCAACCAGCCCAAGATCGGCGTGATGGAGGGCAGCGTCGAGGTGAACCTCAACCTCGTCGACGGCGACGATATTGGCGGCCATCTGAAAGGTGCGGTCAACATCCCGATGGCCGACACGGCGGCGATCCGCGCGGTCGGCTATTACACCCGCTACGGCGGGTTCATCAACGCGGTCGGCCCGGCGGGCGGCGACGACGTCAACAGTGGCGAACGCTATGGCGGCCGCCTCGCGCTGACCTTTGAACCCAGCGACAATTTCTCGATCACCCCGCGTGTCGTCTATCAAAAGATTACCGCCGACGGGTTCAACCGCCAAGACATCTACAATCTCTATGGCAACCAGTTCACGACGACGCGGCCGCAGGTCACCTATGACGAACGCGAGCAATATCTGCTGCTGCGCGAAGGGTTCGAAGACGAAACGCTGATCGCCGACCTCAACCTCAATATCGGTCTCGGCGGCGCCAAGCTGACGTCGGTCACCAGCTACATCAACCGCGACATATTGGTCAGCCGCGACGCCAGTGCGCTCACCGGCTCGGTCTCGGTCGACCTCGGCTTCCCGGCGGCCGGGGTGCTGTTGCCGTCGAACCTGCTCGACACCACCGACCTGGAAACCTGGTCGCAGGAACTGCGCATCGCGTCGGACAATGACAGCCCGTTTCAGTGGGTGCTCGGCGCCTTTTATTCCAAGGTCGACCGCGTCTATACCCAGACGCTGCCGACCCCCGGTTATGACGCGGTGACCGATGCGGTGCTCGGCGCCGGAACCTCGGCGGCGGTTGCCAACGGCTTTGCCGCCAATTCACCGTACAACGCCTTCCTGCCCTATGATATCAAGCAGTTCGCGCTGTTCGGCGAGGTCAGCTATGACCTCAGCGACGCGTTCACCGCGACCGCGGGCGGGCGCTATTATGACTTCAAGGAAACGCGCAGCTTCAAATCGGGCGGCTTGTTCGCCAATGGCGACAACCGCACCGACAGCACCAAGTCGAGCGGTTTCACGCCGCGCTTCCTGCTGTCTTACGACCTCAGCGATGCGGTGACCGTCAACGCGCAGGCGTCGAAGGGCTTCCGCCTTGGCGGGGTCAATGATCCGCTCAACCTGCCGCTCTGTTCGCCCGCCGATGCCGCATTGTTCGGCGGCTTCCAGGACTATGACGACGAATCGCTGTGGAACTATGAGCTTGGTGTAAAATCGCAGGGTCGCGGTTTCACTTTCAATGCGGCGGGCTTCTACAACGACATCAAGAACCTGCAAGTCACGCTCGATGCCGGCAGCTGTTCGTCACGCGTCGTCTTCAACGTGCCCAAGGCGCATTCGATGGGCGTCGAATTCGAACTCGGCCTGTCACCCGTCGACGGGCTCGACCTCAACCTGTCGGGCAGCCTGATCGAGGCCGAATTCGACTCGACGCTGCCTGGCGTGCTGGCCGCGACGACCGGTATCCGCGAAGGCAACCGCCTGCCGTCGGTGCCGAAATTCCAGCTGTCGGCGTCGGGCAGCTATGAATGGCCGATCGGCGATGCGGCGAACATGTATGTTGCCGCGTCGTTCCAGCATGTCGGCACCCGATTTACCCAGCCGGCCGACCAGGAAAACAACCCGCGGACCTTCGTCCACGGCCTGCCGTTCGGCGGTGCTCCGGCGGGCGCATCGACGACGGTCGACCTGCAACTGCCCGACTATCAGCTGGTCAATCTCAGCGCCGGGGTCGACTTCGACAATGGCCTGTCGCTGATCGCTTATGTCAACAATCTGTTCGACGAAAATGCGCTGCTGTCGTTCGATCGCGAACGCGGCGGGCGGGCGCGCCTCGGCTATACGGTCGGCCAGCCGCGCACCTTTGGCATCACCGCGCGCAAGACGTTCTGATCGTCAATACGGGCAAAAGGAGGGGTCGGTTCGGGGACGAACCGGCCCCTTTTTGCTGCACGCTGCACTGCACAATAAATAGGCAGGCTTGCCGCAAATTTAGGCCTTCCCAACATGACATTAATATGGCATTCATTGCGTCAACAGTTTCAGGAGGGGAGA
>Ga0265296_1001726_pt1 | contig 24077 bp, 25 predicted proteins | sample MunlanPumphouse1_FD_189073 | JGI IMG/M metagenome (GOLD analysis project Ga0265296, IMG submission 189073) | Groundwater microbial communities from a municipal landfill in Southern Ontario, Canada - Pumphouse #1 | ecosystem: Environmental > Aquatic > Deep subsurface > Groundwater | place... | reverse complement strand
ACGCATAAATTTCGCGCGCAGGCCGATTACCAGCGCACCAACGGACGGACGTCGGTCGAGCGCTATCTGGGCGAGCTTGAGCCGCAGTACCGGATCAACGACCGCGCCTTTGGCTTCGGCTTCGGGCGGTGGGAGCATGACCGGATATTGGGCTATGACACGCGCTGGAACATCTCTGGCGGGCTGGGTTACAAGGTCATCGACGGCAAGACGATGTCGCTGAGCCTGAAGGGTGGCCCGGCGTGGCGCCAGACCGATTTCATCAGCGGCGCGCGTGACAGCGAGCTGACCGCGCTGGGCGGGATCGATTTCGGGTGGCAATTGTCGCCGACCTTGCGGCTGACGCAGGTCGCCTCGACGATTATCGGCGAGGCGAACAGCTCGACCAATTCGCTGACCGCGCTCAACGCCAAGCTGAGCGGCGCGCTGTCGGCGCGCATCGCCTATGCGGCGCAGATCGACACCAGCCCGCCGCCGGGCATCGAACGAGTCGATACGCAGACGCGGTTTACGCTGGTGTACGGGTTTTAGAGGCCTGACCCTCGCTGCGCCACAGGGAAGATCAGTCATCATCGAATGCGTCAGCGCCGCCGATGGCCTGCCCGTCGACGAGCAAGCCACTCCCCGGCACATGGTTGAACTCGATCCGAATGCCGTCGGGATCCTCGAACAACACCGAATAATAGCCCGGCGCCCAAGGCTCCTCCTGCGGCGGGTGGACGATCTGGATGTCGGTGCGCTTCGCCAGAAAGGCATGGACGGCATCGACTGCGGCGCGGTCGCGCATCCGGAAGCAGGCGTGGTGCAGTCCCGGGGCGCCCTGGTCGAAGCGTTTTCCGACATTCTCTGCGCTCGGGGTACGGATCCCGATCGCCGTGCGTCCACCGACGCCATAGAGCATCGCGTCGCTGTCGAGCACGAGCTTGAGGCCCAGATAGCCGATCATGTCGCGCCAGAAGGCGGTCGAGCGGGCAAAATTCCCCGCGGTCAGGATGACATGCGCGACCCCGTTGAGGCCGCGGGTCATTTGATCGCCGCCAGCGTGTAGAGGAATTCGGCAAAGCCCATCGTCGTGTCGACCAGCCCCGCGACTTTGGGATTGGTCGAATCGATCAGATAATATTCGTCGGGGGCGTGCGCGCCCGAGCCGTGGCCGATGCCGAAATGCGCCGCGGGGATCGATACGGGCGGCGCGGTGAAGGTTGCGCCCGGCCAGCTGCCCGCCATCCGCGGGTTGAGGCTGGTCGCGATGCCGAGTTGTTTGTAGGTCGCGAGTTCGGAGCGGACGAGGCGGCTGTCCTCGGCGACTTCGGTCGGGTCGTAGCCGCCCGAGACATTGACCTCGACATCCTTGAAACCATGTTTGTCGAGATGCGCGCGCAGCTTCTTCTCCGCTTCGGCGCGGGTTTGGTTGGGGACGAGGCGGAGGTCGAGCTTGGCGACGGCGCGGCCGGGCAGGATCGTCTTGCCGCCGGGGCCGGTGTAACCCGCCACCAGCCCTTCGATATTGACCGTTGGTTCCTGCGCGAGGCGGATCAGCGCGTCGTCAAAAGCGAGATTGTCGATCCAGTGGGTGATGCCGAGCGCCGCCTTTTGCTGCGCCTCGTCGCCCGCTTTCGCGGCTTCGCGGATCAGCATTTTTTCGCGGTCGGTCAGCGGACGTACATTTTCGAACCAGCCCTCGATCGCGGGCTTGTTGCCATCGGGGGTGACCAAAGTTTGCAGCGCCTGCACCAGCCGCCAAGCGGGCGAATCGACCATCGCCTTCAGGCTGGAGTGGACGTCGCCCTTCGGCCCGCGACCCCATTTTTCGCCGCTCGCGACGAGTTCGAGTTCAATGATCCCCTTTGAGCCGAGATTGACCGTGACGTTGCCGGTCTTGCCTTGCGAGGCGAAGGGGATGAAGATGCCCTCGCACTTGCGGAGCGCGGCGAGGATGTTGGGCTTGGTCGCGATCTGGCGGAAATGCGGCGAGCCGATTTCTTCTTCGCCTTCGCAGACGAGGACGATGTTGACCGGCAGCTTGGCCTTGGCGGCGCGGATCGCGTGGAGCGCGGCGAGGAAGGCGGCTTCCGGCCCCTTTTGGTTCACCGCGCCGCGGCCCATAATCGCCTGCCCGAAACCGGGGCGATCGACCATCCGGCCTTCGAGCGGGGGTGACGACCATTCGACGGGATCGAACTGTTTGACGTCGTACATGAAATAGATGCCGAGCGTGCGCGGCGCGCCGACGTCGATCGTGCCGAAGACGCCGGGGTGGCCGTCAGTGGGGACGATCTCGACATTGGCAAAACCTGCGTCGCGCGCAAGGTCGGCCATATAGGCCGCGCCCTCTGCCATATTGCGGTTCTCGGCGGCGATCGACGGGAGGGCGATCCAGTCGCGGATGCGCTTGATCGAGGCGTCCTTGCCGGCCTCGGCCGCCTTGCGGATCGCCGCAGTCTGGCTGCTCGCGGCGAGGGCGGGCAAGGGGCTCATCATGGCTGCACCGGCGCCGAGCATGGCGGCACCGCGAATCAGCTCGCGGCGGTTCGGTCGATCGACGTTACGGAAATCCATTGCTCGTCCCCTGCGCTATATGTTTGGCGGGGAGTGTTGGGTAAAAGGGGGCCGGTGACAAGGGCGCTATTGATGCCCAGCAAATTCGTGGCTGCTGCGTCCGCCGGTGGCAGTTTCGATAAGGTGGACCAGCGGCAAAGCAGTTTTGCGGTTCTTACTCGACAGCGCAAACATGACCACAAGCGTGAGGAGGCAAAAGACCAGCATTCCGTTAAACGTCCAAGATGTCTCGCCATCGCGGAATGCCATCCAAATGATAACGGGAATCAGCATGCCGACGAAAGCCAGATAAAGCGTTCCGTTCAAATCGGATCCTGCGCGTCCGACGATATGACATCCCTGTCCGGCTTGCCTCAGCCAGCCGATGGTCATGGGGCCGCTCGTGTCCCACATGCTCTGCTGCTCTGCCAGAGCCAGACGAGACGTCCGACGACGAAACCTCGAGGTCCGTCATCAGGGTCCAAAATCCCGTGTTTGCACTCGCGAAGTCTGCGCTTGCATTCCGCGACATCGAGTGGAGTTCGTATTTCAAACCCAAAGCCAAAGGACCGGAACGCCACCTTTCACACCCCCGCGAGCAACCCCTCATCCTTGATCCGCTTTTGCCACAGCATCGGCGCGTTGACGTGGACATTCTGGCCCTCGCTGTCGACCGCCACCGTCACCGGGAAATCCTGCACCTCGAACTCGTAGATCGCTTCCATGCCGAGATCGGCGAAGCCCACGACTTGGGACCCCTTGATTGCGCGTGCGACCAGATAGGCGGCGCCGCCGACCGCCATCAGGTACGCGCTCTTGTGCTTGGCGATCGATTGTGTCGCGGCCGGGCCACGTTCGGCTTTGCCGACGCAGGCGAGCAGGCCTTGATCGAGCATCATGTCCATGAACTTGTCCATGCGCGTCGCGGTCGTCGGACCGGCTGGGCCGACGATTTCCTCGCCGACCGGATCGACCGGGCCGACATAATAGATGACGCGGTCGCGGAAGCTGACGGGCAATTCTTCGCCCTTGGCGAGCATCTCGGCGATGCGTTTGTGCGCGGCGTCGCGGCCGGTGAGCATCTTGCCGTTGAGGAGGAGGCGGTCGCCCTGTTTCCAGCTCGCGACGACTTCGGGGGTGAGATTGTCGAGGTCGACGCGGATGGCCGCGGTGTCGGGCTTCCAGTCGATCTGCGGATAGTCGGCGAGCACGGGCGGATCGAGGAAAGCGGCGCCGCTGCCGTCGAGCGTCACATGCGCATGGCGCGTCGCGGCGCAATTCGGGATCATCGCGACAGGCTTCGACGCGGCGTGGGTCGGCCAGTCGGCGATCTTGACGTCGAGCACGGTTGCGAGGCCGCCGAGTCCCTGCGCGCCGATGCCGAGCGCATTGACCTTTTCATACAGCTCGATGCGCAGTTCTTCGGTCGGCGACGACGGCCCGCGCGCGAGCAGTTCGGTCATGTCGATCGGGTCCATCAGCGACTGCTTCGCGAGCAGCATCGCCTTTTCGGCGGTCCCGCCGATGCCGATACCGAGCATGCCGGGCGGGCACCAGCCGGCGCCCATTTGCGGCACCATTTCGAGCACCCAGTCGACGATCGAGTCCGACGGGTTCATCATCTTGAACTTCGACTTATTCTCGCTGCCGCCGCCCTTTGCGGCAACGTCGATCACGACCTTGTTGCCCGGCACCATTTCGACGTTGAGCACCGAGGGGGTGTTGTCCTTGGTGTTGACGCGGCTGAACGCGGGATCGGCAAGGATCGAGGCGCGGAGCTTGTTTTCGGGGTGCAGGTACGCGCGGCGCACGCCCTCATCGACGACCTGTTGCAAGCTTCGCGGGCTGTCGAGGCGGCAGTCCATGCCCCATTTGATGAAAACGGTGACGATGCCGGTGTCCTGGCAGATCGGCCGGTGTCCTTCGGCGCACATGCGGCTGTTCGACAATATCTGCGCCATCGCGTCCTTGGCGGCGGGCGACACTTCGCGCTCATAGGCGGCGGCGAGTGCGCGGATATAATCCATCGGGTGGAAATAGCTGATGTACTGGAGTGCGTCGGCGATGGTTTCGACCAAATCGTCCTCGCGGATGATGACGCTATTCATGGGTGCAGCCTTTCGCCCTGTTTGCGGGATTCGCGGTTTCCCTAGACCCGCATGCGCGGAGTGGGAAGGGGTCAGGCGTCGCCCAAATCGACGAGCGGGCGTTTCCGGACCAGCGCGCGCCAGCTTCCCGTCGCGGCGAGGGCTAGGAGCAATAGCCAGCCGCCCGCGGCAGAGGGGATGAGCGCCCAGGCGAAGGCGGCCGGGGTGATCAGCGCCATCACGGTCGGGATCGCGGCGAGGATCGCGATCGTGCCAAACAGCGCCCACCAGCGTCCTAGCTGCATCGCCGCGGCGCCGATGACGACATTGGTTAGCGCAAGCAGCAGGAACTTCGCCGCGACCGGATAGGGCAGGCTGGCCATCGCGGGCGAATAATCGCCTGCGATGAAAGCGGCCTGAATGTCGAAGAGCAGCCAGTTTTCATACGCGTCGCACAGCGCTGCCGCGACCGGGAGCGCCGCCGCGGCGAGCAGCGGGCGCAGGCGAAGCTCGCGCCACAGGGCGAGGCAGCCGCTGGCGAGGAAACCCGCGTAGAGCAGCATGTAGAGATAATCCTGCTCGTTCCCGGCGCGCATCGCCGCGAGGCGCGTCACCTGCTGCGGGTCGGTGAAGAAACCGAAGATCGCTTCGAGATCGGCTTGGCCGCCGGCAAATTCGAACGCGAGCACCGGCGGCCCATAGCCGGGGGCGATGTCATGCCCGGTCTGCGGAAAGACTTGCCCAAGATAGAGGCCGAACAGAACCACGGCGATGCCAAAGAGCAAGGTGGCGATCCACCAGCGCGTCGGTGCGGACGGACGGCTCCGCTGTGCTTCGATCGATTGCTGAAGCCCCCCGACCATCTTCTAGCGGTCCGGCGGAGCGCGCTCGCTCACCCTATTGGCACTCGGCGCATTTGCCGCGCACTTCGATCACCGGGCGCTCGGCGGCGAAGCCGGTGGCGTTGGCGGCGGCGCGAACCCCGGTCGAGAGCTTGTCGTCATCGACATGCACCGCGCTGCCGCAGCTGTCGCAAATCAGGAAAATGCAGTCGTGCAGGCAGCCGGGATGGCTGTTCGCGACAAAGGCGTTGGCGCTCTCGACGCGGCGAACGAGGTTGTTGGCGACGAACAGGTCGAGGATGCGGTAGACGCTGTTGGGCGCGACGCGCTTGCCGCGCGCTTTCGAAACCATATCGGCGATTTCATAGGCGCTGGCGGGCTTGCCGATTTCGGCGACCGCGTCGAAAATCTGCGCGCGCATGTCGGTCCATGCTTCGCCCGCGCCCTCAAGCGCGGTCTGCGCCGCCTTGGCGAGCGAGGCGCCGCTGGCCTCGACGTGCGGATGGTCATGCTTGCCCATTGGCTGTTCCTCACGCGCGGGAAATCCCGCGCCAACTATCATAGCAATGTAGGCTGTTTACCGGGTGTCCGCAAGTTGCGGACCGGTCCAATCCAGCGCCGGGGTCGATTGCGCCTTAGTGTCTGGCGCGGCGGTTGAGATCGTGGCCGAGCGCCACGACGGCGACGCCGATCATCGTCGCCAGCACTTCGCTGCCGTCATGCGGGCGCGACAAGGCGCCCGCCATCATGCCGAGCCCGAAGCTGCCGACCGCGAACGGCATCATATAGCCGTGGCTGAGCACGCCCGAGACGAGCGTGATCAGCGCAAAGCCGATCGCGATGATCAAGCCGATTTCGTGGAACAGATGATTGTCGAACGCGACGCCGACCGAAGCGATCGAGGCAAACAGCACCGTGCTGGCGAGGCAATGGACGAGGCACAGCCCAGACAAACCCATCGCCAGTTGGTCGCCCGACAGCGAGGTCAGTGGCCGAGAATCGCGCGCAGCCCGCACCATCGCGCTGAAGCGCGTCGATACAGGGGCAGGGCTGGCGACTTGGGTCACCCGATTCTCCGTTGGGGCAATTGCGATGCTGGATATGGCATATCATGACAGAGGTTACAACATTACATTGCCAGCGATGGTCGTTTTACGGCGATGTCCGGGCGAGCCGTGCAGCGAAGAGCTGGCGATTGGGGACCAGGTCGGCCAGCGAATAGCCATCGAGGCGGGAGAGGAAGTCACCGAGCGCCAGCGCCAGCGCGCCTTGCAAACCACAAACACCCGCCACCGCGCAGCTGTTGGTTTTGGGGTCGAAGCATTCGACGAACCCGTCGAAGGCCTCGATTGCGCGCACGACCGATCCGACGTTGATCTCGGCAGCCGGACGCGCGAGCGTCAACCCCCCGCCGCGTCCGCGCCGCGCGACGACATAGCCAAGCTCCGCCAGCTTGCCCGCCACCTTCATCAGATGATGGCGCGAAATTCCGTAAGCTTCGGCGATCTCGTCGACCGAGATCTGACCGCCTTGGGTGGCGAGCATCATCAAGGTGCGAAGCGCATAGTCGGTTTGAAGGTTGAGCCGCATTAAAGCGGCATATGAGATATTGCTTTCAAAGGCAAAGCGCTTTAATAGGTATTTAAAATACCACTTAATAGGAGCATTGCGCGATGAATGCCAGCCCCCAAGCCGCCGCGGCGCGCCAATCGAAGCGTGAGGTGGCAGAGGCGTTGAAAATCGACCCGGTCTTTATCCGGCAAATGGTCGATGAATTTTATACCGCGATCCGCGGCGACGACCGGCTCGGCCCGATTTTCGCCGCGCGGATCGCCGATTGGGACGAACATCTGGATCGCATGACCGCCTTTTGGTCGTCGGTTCTGCACGAAAGCGGCGGTTTTCGTGGCAATCCGATGGCCAAGCATATCGCGATCCCGGGCATCGAGCGCGATGATTTCCTGCACTGGCTCGCGCTGTTTGGCGAGACGCTCGATCGGCTCGAACGCGACCCCGCCGCGACCCGGCTGATCATCGACCGGGCACGGATGATCGCTGACAGCCTCCTGACTGGCATCCGTATCCACCGCGACGGACGCACCGACTTTGGCGCCATGAAAGGATTGGACGATGCTGGATGAAATGAACCTGTATGCCGCAATCGAGGCGCCGGGGTGCGCCGATACCGATGCGGAAGAACGCCGACCGGTTTCGATCCCGATCCATCCGGCGCATAATGCGTTGCAGGTTCCGGCGGCGATCTGGCGGGTGATGTTCGGCTGCTACGGCATCTTTCTGGGCGGGCTGCTCTATGCCACCGGCCGCGATGGCGAGGCGCTGTTCATGATCGCGATTAGCACGGGCTACACCATCCTCTATTTCGGATTGAGCGGGGTTCTGATCGGCCTCGATGGCCATGGCGCACGCGATGGCCGGATCGCCGCGGGCGGCGATCTGGATACATGGACCGGTCCGATGTCGCCCGGCGCGGTGGCGGGGCAGATTTTGACCATTCCAATCTGTCTTGCCTTCTTTGGCGTCGCAATTGCCGTGATCCGGGCACTTGTCGGATGATGGCCGCCCGCCTGCCGGATGATTGCGAAGCCTATCGCCGCCTTGGCCCCTTTACCGCGGCGACGCTGCCGTCCGGACTGCTCCGCGCGCACGCGCTGAAGCCGGGGTGCTGGGGTGTGCTGACGATCGCGACGGGGCGTATCGATTTTGTCTGGGAGGATGCGCCCGACCGGCCGATCCGTCTTCGCGTGGGCGACGACGTCGTAATCCCACCCGAACGCCGCCACCACATCGCCGTCGATGGCGAATTCACGCTGGAGATTGGCCTGTACCGGCAATCGGAATCGTCGGCGGCTACTAGCCTGCCGCCGGGCCTCCTTCCTCCGCCCTGAGCGCCTTGCGGTCGAGCTTGCCGATCATCGTCTTCGGCAGGTTGAGGCGCACTTCGACCGCGTTGACCCGTTCGTGTTTGCCGAGCTGTGGGTTAAGCCAGGCGGCGAGCGCTTCGCCGGAAATTTCAAAACCTTCTTCCAGCGTCACGAACGCCTTGGGCGCCTCGCCGCGATAGGCGTCGGGGACACCCAGCACGATCGCTTCCTTGACCGCAGGATGCTCATAGAGGTGCGCTTCGATGACGCTCGGATAGACTTTGAAGCCGCCGACCGCGATCATGTCCTTCAGCCGGTCGACGATGCGGATATAGCCGCCGTCCTCGACCACCGCGACGTCGCCGGTACGCAGCCAGCCGTTGGCGGTGAAGCTGTCAAGATCAGCGTCGGGGCGGTTCCAATAACCCTGCATGATCTGCGGCCCCTTGACCGCGAGTTCGCCGGGTTCGCCGGCGGGGGCGGCCTTGGTCGGGTCTTCCTTGTCGAGCAGACGGATGTGGGTGGCGGGGAGCGGCTGGCCGATCGTCCCGGGTCGCACCGGGCCGTCATAGGGATTGGTCGCGACGACCCCTGAGCTTTCGGTGAGGCCATAGCCTTCGACGAGTGACGCACCAGTCGCGGCGGTGAATTTTTCGCGCAGCTCGGCGGGCATCGGGGCGCCGCCCGAAATGCAGATGCGCAAGGACGAAAAATCGGTCTTGGCCAGATCGGGATGGTCGAGCAGCGCCTGATACATTGTCGGCACGCCGGGGAGTGCGGTCGTCTTGGTGCGGGTGATCGCCGCCAGCGCCTGCTTTGCATCGAAGCGCGGCAGCATGGTGATCGTGCCGCCGTTGAGGATTGTGCGATTGAGGACGCAGGTGTTGGCAAAGACGTGGAAGAAGGGGAGCACGCCGAGGATTCGGTCCTCGGCGTCATGGTCGGGGTCGATCGCGTTCACCTGCCGCGCGTTGGCGGTGAGGTTCTGGTGGGTGAGCTTCGCACCCTTCGGCGTGCCGGTGGTGCCGCCGGTATATTGGATTAGCGCGACGTCGGTTTCGGGATCGATCGCGACGGGGTCGGGGCGACCGTCGTTGGCGATCAGCTTGGAGAAACGGATGATGCGCGGATCGGACGGGATGGGCGCGATCTCGGCGTGCTTGAACAGGCGGTAGAGCAGCGCCTTGTGGCAAGCCAGACCGCCCGCGACGGAGCCGACGACGAGCCGCTGGAGGCTCGAACCGTCGAGTACCTTGAGCGCGGTGGGCAGCAGCGCTGCGGCGCTGACGGTGAACAGCGTGTCGGTGCCCGAATCTTCGACCTGCTCCTCCAGTTCGCGGGCGGTGTAGAGCGGCGAGAAATTGACCACCGTCGCCCCGGCAGCGAGCGCGCCATAATAGGCGGCGACGTAATGCGGGACGTTGGGCAGGAACAGGCCGACACGGCGGCCCTTGCCGATCCCAAGCCGTTGCAACCCGCGCGCGACCCGCGCCGCGCCGCTGGCGGCGTCAGTGTAGCTGAAACGGCGGCCCATGAAATCGAGCATCGCCGCATTGCCGCGCCGCGCCGCGCTGGCGGCGAGCATGTCGGGGAGCGATAGCGGCGCAAAGGACTGGTCCCAGTTCGTCGGATGGCAATAATCGGTCGACCAGGAAAGTTCGCTAGGCATCGCGGCGGTTTGTCCCTTTTGCGGAGGTGCGGGTTCCTGACACTAAGGTCAGTAAGCCGACATCGCAACCGGGCCACGCTTGCGGCGCGCGACTGCCGCCGCTAGGCAGGGCCATCTTTCTCGCCAGGGGTTTTTGCTATGTTGCCGTTGTCATCGCGCGTCGCCGTCCCGCTTGCCCTTCTCGCCTGCGCTGTTGCCGTGCCGGCAGCGGCGAAGGACAAGGATGCGCCGGTGCGGCCGTCACAGATCCAGGAACTTTATGCCTGCCGCGACATCGCCGACGCGGCGGCGCGTCTGGCCTGTTTCGACCGCGAGGTCGGCGAATTGTCGAGCGCCGATGCCGCGCGCGAGATTACCTTTGCCGATCGCGCGACGATGAAAAAGGCGCGGCGTGGGCTGTTCGGTTTCTCGCTGCCCAATTTGGGCGGGCTGTTCGGCGGCGACGACGATAGCGACAAAGAGGATAGAGTCACCGCGATCGACACGACGATCCAGTCCGTTTCGATGGATAAGTCGGGCAAATATCGACTTACCGTCGAAGGTGGTGCGGTATGGGTGCAGATCGATGGCGTCGGATCGGTCCGCGAGCCGCGGGTCGGCGACAAGATCAACATCAAGGCAGCCGCAATGGGCAGCTATTTTGCCAAGATCGAGGGCCAGCGGCCGTTCCGCATGCGTCGCGAACGCTGACGCCGGTCGCGCACAGCTGCGATCGCCCAGGCGCCGATGCCGGATAATGCTGCCATCCCCACGCCGGGTGTCGGCGCGTCGGCGTTCGTGTTGCTCGACGACGCGCGGACGCGCGGTGCGGTCCCGGCTCGTCTGTTCACCAATCCGGTCGAGATATTGACGGCAGCGAAGGCGCGCGACGTGCCGACGCTGCTGGGCGCGATCGAACGGGCGCAGGCGCGCGGCCTGTATGCGGCAGGATATCTGGCCTACGAAGCCGGGCAGGGATTAGGCACCGCGTGGCGCCGCGCGGCAAGCGGCGATGTGGGCTGCGATCGGGGGGACGATGCTCCGCTCGGCTGGTTCGGCTTGTTCGAGACGGTTGAGAGAATCGATGCCGATGCGGTGCCGGGGCTGCTGCCCGATCCCGAAGCGGCCTGGGTCGGCGCCGTCACGCCGCGCGTGACGCGCACCGACTATATCGCCGCGGTCGAGGCGGTGCTCGCCTATATCGCCGCGGGCGACATCTATCAGGCGAATCTGACCTTTCGCGCCGAGGTACGGGTGCTGGGCAACCCGCTGGCAATCCATGCGCGGCTGCGGCAAACCGCGCGCGCGGGTTATGGCGGGGTGATCTGGACCGGCGAACAGGCAATCGTGTCGCATTCGCCCGAGCTGTTCTTTGCCTTGCGCGACGGCCAGGTGATGGCGCGGCCGATGAAAGGCACCGCGGCGCGGCCGGCCGATAGCGAAGCCGATGCAGCCGCGGCGCGCGGGCTTGCCGAGGATCCCAAGCAGCGCGCCGAAAATCTGATGATCGTCGACCTGATCCGCAACGACCTGTCGCGCGTCGCGGTGCCGGGGTCGGTGGCGGTGCCCGACCTGTTCCGCGTCGAAAGCTTTCCGACGATCCACCAGCTCGTCTCCGACGTCAGCGCGCGCTTGCCCGCAGGGGTCGGCGCGATCGACGTGCTGCGCGCTGCCTTTCCCTGCGGTTCGATCACCGGCGCGCCCAAGGTGCGGGCGATGGAGATCATCGATGAACTGGAGGGCGATGCGCGGGGGATTTATACCGGATCGTTCGGTTTCATCGAGCCGGGCGGCGACGCAGCTTTCAATGTTGCGATCCGCACGCTGGTGCTTCCGCGCGCGGGCGGCTTGCAAGGCGGCGCAAATCGCGCCACGCTGGGATTGGGTTCGGGAATTGTCGCCGACAGCCAACCGGCTGACGAATGGCGCGAATGTCTGGCGAAGGGGGAGTTTGTGGGGGCAGCAGGGGCGCGTTTCGACCTGATCGAAACCATGTTCTTTGATCCCGTCGAAGGGGTCCAGCGGCTGGAAGGGCATCTGGCGCGGATGAAGGCGAGCGCCGAAACCCTCGGCTTTGCCTTCGATCGCCATGGCGCACGCAACAGCCTGCAATCGGCGACCTTTCGCCTGCGCAGCGCGGCGCGGGTGCGGATGCGGCTGGCGCCATCGGGGGCATTGGCGGTCGAGGTGTCCCCGATGCCGCGGCTGGCCGAGTTGCCGGTGACCGTGGCGGTCCGCTCTGCGCCGATGACGGCGGACGATTTTCGCCTGGCGCACAAGACCAGCCAGCGTGCTGCCTATGACGCGGCGCGGTTGGACAGCGGCGCGGCCGAGGTGGTCTTTGTCGACGAGCCGGGCTTTGTGACTGAGGGCAGCTGGAGCAACATCTTTGTCGAGCGCGACGGCCAGCTGCTGACTCCGCCGCTGGCGCTCGGGCTGCTGCCCGGCGTGCTGCGCGCCGAGCTGATCGACAAGGGCCGCGCAGTCGAATCGCACCTGCGGCTTGCCGACCTGGCGGATGGTTTCTTCATCGGCAATTCGCTGCGCGGGCTGATCCCGGCGCGGTTGGTGGACGCTACGGCAACGGGATAGCCTGACCTGCCCTTTGCATAGCTAATTTATCCCACGCTGCGCTTGCGAATTCGGGACGGAAGCTTTAGGCGCGGCCCCGCGCAATTTCCTGTCAAATCGCCGCCTGTCCGCGCAAGCCACGGAAAGAAGACCCATGTCGCTAAAGCCGCATATCTCCGCCGCCCTCAACCGCATCCAGCCGTCGGCCACGCTTGCGATGACCGCGCGCGTTTCGGCGCTGAAAGCCGCGGGCGTCGATGTGATTGGGCTGAGCGCAGGCGAGCCCGATTTCGACACCCCCGATTTCGTCAAAGAAGCGGCGATCGAGGCGATCCGCAATGGCCAGACCAAATATACCTTGGTCGACGGCACGGTGGCGCTGAAGGAAGCGATCCGCGGCAAGTTCCGCCGCGACAACGGGCTCGATTTCGGACTCGACCAGATCACCGTCAATGTCGGCGGCAAGCACACCTTGTTCAACGCGCTGGTCGCGACGGTCGACAAGGGCGACGAGGTCATCATCCCGGCGCCATATTGGGTGAGCTATCCCGACATTGTGGCGTTCGCGGGCGGCACCCCGGTGGTCATCGAGGGCGGCGCGGCGCAGAATTACAAGATCACCCCGGCACAGCTCGATGCCGCGATCACGCCCAAGACGCGCTGGGTGATGCTCAACTCGCCGTCGAACCCGTCGGGCGCCGCCTATTCGGGCGAAGAGCTCGACGCGCTCGGCGAGGTCATCCGCCGCCATCCGCATGTGATGGTGATGACCGATGATATGTACGAGCATGTCTGGTACGCCGATTTCGACTTTTCGACCTTTGCCCAGCGTTGCCCCGATCTGATCGACCGCATCCTGACGGTGAACGGCTGTTCGAAAGCCTATGCGATGACCGGCTGGCGGATCGGCTACGCCGGCGGACCGGCCTGGCTGATCAAGGCGATGGGCAAGCTCCAGTCGCAATCAACCTCGAACCCCTGTTCGATCGCACAGGCCGCCGCGGCCGCCGCGCTCGGCGGGCCGCAACAGTTCCTCGACGATCGCAACGCCGCGTTCAAAAAGCGCCGCGACATGGTAGTCGCGATGCTCAACGACGCGCCGGGGCTCAGCTGCCCGACGCCCGATGGTGCCTTTTATGTCTATCCCGACGCCAGCGGCTGCATGGGCAAGACGACCCCCGACGGGCTGTTGATCGACAGCGACGAGAAGCTGATCGACTATTTCCTCGACAGCGCCAAGGTCGCGGCGGTGCATGGCGCGGCCTTTGGGCTGTCGCCCGCCTTCCGCGTTTCCTATGCGACGTCGGAGGCGGTGCTGAAGGAAGCCTGCGTGCGCATCCAGCAGGCGTGTGCGGCGCTCCGCTAAAGCGCCGCTCGCCCCTCGCACAGGAATTCTGTACCGACCGGTCTTGTAATGCCGGGGACGGAACCTATCTGAACATGAACGGCGGTTAAGCGCCCGGTTCACCGGATAGTAAGCCATCCTGTTTAGGGTGACGGACATCACTGCACGGTTGGTCGGGGCGCGCCATATCGTCAGTGTAACCAAAGCGGTTTTGGCCGCGAACCATAATAGATGAAAAAAGAGGCTCCCCATGCTCAATCTTTTCCGCTCCGACTGGTTTTTGTCGATGCTCGCCGGCTTCGCGATTGGTGCGACCTATATCGTGCTCAACCAGCCCGCGCTGCCGATCCCCGCGTGACACAAGCGCGCGGCGTACCATTCAGCCGTATCATCGCGACACTCGTCGCGGGCGCGATCGTCGCGCAATGCGCCCCGGCGCAGGCCGAAAGCGTCGTCAAGCTGCCCGCCGCCGCGGTCGATCCGGCGGTCAAGGCGAAGCGCGCGACCGCGGTGCTCGCGGGCGGCTGTTTCTGGGGCGTCGAGGGCGTCTTTGCCAATGTGAAGGGCGTCATTTCGGTCGAATCGGGCTATCATGGCGGCAGCGCCGCGACCGCGAAATATGAGCTGACCCACGACGGCAAGTCGGGCCATGCCGAGGCGGTGCGGATCGTTTATGATCCGGCGCAGGTCAGCTATGGCACCTTGCTGCGTGTGCTGTTTTCGGTGGTCGCCGATCCGACCTTAAAAAATCGTCAGGGGCCGGACGTCGGATCGCAATATCGCGCCGCGATCGTCCCGCTCGACGCGACGCAGCGTCAGGTCGCGACGAGCTATCTGGCGCAGATCAGTAAGGGCAAATATTTCGCACGGCCGATCGTCGTGCCGGTCGAAAGCTACAAACGCTTTTACCGCGCCGAGCCCAATCATCAGAATTTCATGCGCCGCAATCCGTCGCACGGCTATATCGTCCGCTGGGACGCGCCGAAGCTCGCGGCGTTCAAGCGGCTGTTCCCAGCGATGGTGCGCGCGACCCCTGCACCCTGACGGCTTCGCCGTTCCCCCACTCGTCGCGCCTGAGGAATCATTCGTCGCAAACTGCTGGTCCCCCTTGTCCACGTGCGAGAGCAGATGGCTCGGGGATTTTGTACAAGTCGCAGGTTGCGGGGTTTTCATGAAGTTTGCGTTATCGGGTCGGCCGCTCCTCGCCATGACGATGAGCGCCGCTGTGCTCGCGGGCTGCGTCAGCAGCGCCGCGGTGGTCCCGACGCCGCGCACGCAGGCGGCTACACCGCGCCCGGCCGCTACGCCGCGCCCCACGGGATCCGTGACGGTCCCGATCGGCCAGCCGGTACGATCGACGATGCCGCGTCCCACCGGACCGCTTGATCCCGGCTTTCGCCGCCCCCCCGTCGGACTCAGTGAACGGATCCATTTCCTGTGGCGCGCCTTTCCGGGCAAGACCGGAATCGCCGTGCAGCGCATCGACGGCGAATGGGCGCTTGCCGAGCGCGGCGGTGACTTATTCCCGCAGCAGAGCGTATCGAAATTCTGGGTCACGTTGACGACGCTCGATGCGGTCGATCAGGGGCGCATCCGCCTCGATCAGCAAGTGCGGATCGGTCCCGAGGATCTGACCCTGTTTTACCAGCCGCTTGCCGCGCGCGTCCGTGCGCAGGGATCGGTGACGATGACCGTGCGCAGCCTGATCGAAACTGCGGTCACCCAAAGCGATAATACGGCGAACGACAGCCTGCTGCGTACCGTCGGCGGGCCTGGCGCCGTGCGCGCCTATATTGCAAAGAAAGATCTGGGCGCGGTCCGGTTCGGGCCTGGCGAGCGGTTGCTGCAAAGCGGAATCGCAGGGCTGACGTGGCAGCAAAGCTATTCGGTGGGTCGCAATTTCGAAACTGCGCGCGCGGCGCTATCCCCGGCGACGCGCCGCGCCGCGATGGATAATTATCTGGCGAACCCGATGGACGGGGCTAGCCCGACCGCGGTCGCCAGTGCGCTCGCCCGGCTGGCGCGCGGCACGTTGCTGTCGCCCGAATCGACCGAATATCTGCTTGATGTGATGAGCCGGACCAAAAGCGGGCCGAAGCGGCTGAAGGCCGGCCTGCCGCCCGGCTGGAAATTCCTCCACAAGACCGGGACCGGACAGAATCTGGGCGGCATGACCGCGGGCTATAACGACATCGGCATCGCCACGGCGCCCGACGGCACCCGCTATGCGATCGTCGTATTCATGGGGACCACGACGTCGCCAGTCCCGGCGCGCATGGCGTTGATGCAGGCGGTGTCGAGCGCGGTCGCCGAATTTCATGGAAGATAATCGCTGATGCGTCTTGCTGTTTTGTCGTTGTCGCTGCTCGCGCTCGCGGCCTGCGCGACCCCCGAAGCGCGGCTGCGCACCGGGCTGGTCGACGCCGGGCTGTCGCAATCAATCGCATCGTGCATGGCCGAACGCATGGTCGACCGGCTATCGCTGCTCCAGCTGCGCCGTCTGGGTTCGCTCTCCACCCTGAAGGACAAGCGGATGAGCGAGTTGTCGCTGAACCAGTTCCTTCACAAGGTCCGCGCGCTCAAGGACGCCGAGATATTGACGGTAACGACCAGCTCGGCGGCGCTCTGCGCTTTTCGCTAGTCAAGAATATCTGAGGCGCTGCGGGGTAGCCTTGCCCGCCAACTTGTGCTTAGGCGGCGGCAATTTTCCCCGCCCCAAGACTCGAAAGGCCCGGCAGACCTCATGAACATCCACGAATATCAGGCGAAAGAACTGCTCGCGAAATATGGCGTCGCCGTGCCTAAGGGCATTGCTGCGATGAGCGTCGAAGAAGCCGTCGCCGCTGCAAAGCAGCTCCCCGGGCCGCTCTACGTCGTGAAATCGCAGATTCATGCGGGCGGTCGCGGCAAGGGCAAGTTCAAGGAGCTCGGCCCCGATGCCAAGGGCGGTGTTCGCCTCGCCAAAACGATCGAAGAGGTCGAAGCGCACGCCAAGGACATGCTCGGCAACACGCTGGTGACGATCCAGACCGGCGACACCGGCAAGCAGGTCAACCGCCTGTACATCACCGACGGCGCTGACATTAAGCAGGAATTCTACCTCGCACTGCTCGTCGACCGCGGGTCGAGCCGCATTGCGGTCGTCGCCTCGACCGAGGGCGGCATGGACATCGAAACCGTCGCGCACGACACGCCGGAAAAGATCCACACGATCACCATCGACCCGGCTACCGGCCTCCAGCCGCACCACGGCCGCAGCGTCGCAGCGGCACTCGGGCTGTCGGGCGATCTTGCGAAACAGGCTGCCAAGGTTCTGGCCGGTTTGTACGCCGCATTCCTCGGCACCGATGCCGAACAGATCGAGATCAACCCGCTCGCGGTGTGCGAGGGCAAGGACGGCGACGAGCTGCTCGTGCTCGACGCCAAGGTGGCGTTCGACGGCAATGCGATGTTCCGCCACAAGGACCTCGCCGAGCTGCGCGACCTGACCGAAGAAGACCCGGCCGAGGTCGAAGCGTCGGAATATGACCTCGCCTACATCAAGCTCGACGGCAATATCGGGTGCATGGTCAACGGTGCGGGTCTCGCGATGGCGACGATGGACATCATCAAACTCAACGGCGAATTCCCGGCGAACTTCCTCGACGTCGGCGGCGGCGCTTCGAAGGAAAAGGTCACCGCGGCGTTCAAGATCATCCTGAAGGATCCCGCGGTAAAGGGCATCCTCGTCAACATCTTTGGCGGCATCATGAAATGCGACATCATCGCCGACGGCATCGTCGCGGCGGCGAAGGAAGTGAATCTGTCGGTGCCTTTGGTGGTCCGCCTTGAGGGTACGAATGTGCAGCAGGGCAAGGACATTTTGGCCAATTCGGGTCTGCCGATCGTTGCGGCAAATGATCTGGGCGATGCGGCAAAGAAGATTGTCGCCGAAGTCCGCGCGGCGTGATGTAAATGCCTCTCCCCATGGGGGAGAGGCAGCGAGACTAGCCCCGGCGCAGGCCGGGGCTAGTCGCAGTGGTGAGGGCGGCAACGTCCAGACCCTCACCAAGTCCGACTAGGTCCTGCGGACCAAGTCTCCCTATCCTCTCCCCCAAGGGGAGAGGAAGCTAGGTTGACGTTTACGTAAGCGCGAATTATGGCGCAGTGCACAATTTGCTGAGAGGAGCTTTAGGCCCATGAAAATCCTCGTCCCCGTCAAGCGGGTGCTCGATTATAACGTCAAACCGCGGGTTAAATCCGATGGCACCGGCGTCGATCTGGCGAACGTCAAAATGTCGATGAACCCGTTCGACGAAATCGGGATCGAAGAAGCGATCCGCCTGAAAGAAAAGGGCGTCGCGACCGAGGTCGTGGCGATCAGCGTCGGCCCGGCAAAGGCGCAGGAAACGCTGCGCACCGCGCTGGCGATGGGCGCCGACCGCGCGATCCTGGTCCAGACCGATGACGACGTAGAACCGCTGGCGCTCGCCAAAATCTTCAAGGCGATTGCCGATGCGGAATCGCCCGGCCTTGTCATCCTCGGCAAGCAGGCGATCGACGGCGACAACAACCAGACCGGCCAGATGCTCGCCGCGCTCACCGGCTGGGCGCAGGGCACTTTCGCCAGCGCGGTCAATGTCGAAGGCGATCATGTCAGCGTGACGCGCGAAGTCGACGGCGGCCTCGAGACGGTGAAGCTGAAGCTTCCCGCGATCGTCACCACCGACCTGCGTCTGAACGAGCCGCGCTACGCCTCGCTGCCGAACATCATGAAGGCGAAGTCGAAGCCGCTCGATACCAAGACCCCGGCTGACTACGGCGTCGATACGGCGCCGCGCGTCAAGGTCGTCAAGGTCTCGGAGCCGCCGGTCCGCTCGGCCGGCGTCAAGGTCGCCGATGTCGATGAACTGGTTGCCAAGCTTAAGGCGATGGGAGTGCATTCATGAAAACTCTGGTTTGGGTCGAACATGACGGCAAGGCCGTCAAGGACGCCACGCTCGCGGTGGTCACCGCCGCGTCGAAGCTTGGCGAAGTCCATCTGCTCGTCGCCGGTAGCGGCGTCGATTCGGTCGCCAAGGAAGCCGCGCAGATTGCGGGTGTCGGCAAGGTGCATGTCGCCGACAACGCCGCCTTCGATCATAATCTGCCCGAAAATGTCGCGCCGCTCGTCGCCGAGCTCATGGCGTCGCACGATGCGTTTCTCGCGCCCGCGACGACGACCGGCAAGAATATCGCGCCGCGCGTTGCTGCGCTGCTCGACGTGATGCAGATTTCGGAAATCTTGTCGGTCGAGGGTCCGAAGACCTTCACCCGCCCGATTTATGCGGGCAACGCGATCGCGACCGTCGAAAGCTCGGATGCGAAGCTGGTCCTCACCGTCCGTGGCACTGCGTTCGACAAGGCCGCCACTTCGGGCGGTTCGGGTACGATCGAAACCGTGGGCGCGGGCAGCGACGCCGGTATCTCGAGCTTCGTCGGCGCCGAAATCGCCAAGCAGGATCGTCCCGAACTCACCTCGGCCAAGATCATCGTGTCGGGTGGCCGCGCGCTGGGTTCGAGCGAGAAATATCAGGAAGTGATCGTCCCGCTCGCCGACAAGCTGAACGCCGCGCTCGGCGCCAGCCGTGCCGCGGTCGATGCGGGCTATGTCCCCAACGACTATCAGGTCGGCCAGACCGGCAAGATCGTCGCCCCGCAGGTCTATTTTGCCATCGGCATTTCGGGCGCGATCCAGCACCTCGCCGGCATGAAAGATTCAAAGACGATCGTCGCTATCAACAAGGACGAAGACGCCCCGATCTTCCAGGTCGCCGACTTCGGCCTCGTCGCCGATTTGTTCAGCGCGGTTCCCGAACTGACCGGCAAGATCTAAATCGGTCCTGTCGGTGGCCGGTGATCATCCCGGAGTCCCCGGACTCGGCGACGCCTCGTTCAACGCGGGGGGTCGCCGGTCGGCACGTTCGGCACCGCGCGGCGGCGATGACGAGAATGAGGCCGCCGAGGATGAAACCCACGGCCGCTCCTTAACGTTGGCAAGCGTCGCGCGCGATGCGCGGCTCGACAAGAAATTCCTGCTGCTCATCACCCTGTCGTCGGCGATCGCGACATTGGGCCTGCTACAAAGCTCGGCGGCGGTGGTGATCGGCGCGATGTTGGTTTCGCCCTTGCTCGGGCCGATCATGGGGGTCGGCTTCGGGCTGGCGACGCTCGAAAGCAATCTGATCAAACGATCGCTGGTGACGATGGCCGCCGGGATGGCGGTCGCGATCATCGTTGCGATGCTGATCATCTGGATGTCGCCGATTCAGGACGTCACGTCCGAGCTGCGCGCGCGGACTCAGCCGACCTTGCTCGACCTGGGCGTCGCGGTGGTCGGCGGCATCGCGGGCGTCTATGCGATCATGCGTAAGCTGTCCGGGGTGATGGTCGGGGTCGCGATTGCAACCGCGCTCGTGCCGCCGCTCTCGACCGTCGGGTTCGGTCTCGCCACCGGCCGCTTCGACTTTGCGCTAGGCGCGGCGCTGCTGTTCCTCACCAACACGCTGGCGATCGCGTTCGCCGCGACCGCCGTCGCGCGGCTCAACCGCTTTGGCCCGTCGTTGACCCCGCAGCACACCGCGATGCAGGTGATCGGGATCATCGTCACGCTGGGCATCCTGTCGATCCCGCTGGCGCTGTCGCTGAACAATATCGCGCGTGAATTGCGCGCGCGCACCACGGTGCAGTCCGAACTTGATACCCTGCTGGGCGACGGCGACCGCATCGATACGCTGACCGTGCGGGTCGAGAATGACGACATCGCGGTCGACGGTGTCGTGCTGGTCGATCAATATGCTTCGCAGCTCAATCAGCGGCTGGCGGGCAACGTCCGCAGCGAGCTCGACCGCAATGTGCGCGTCAATATCGTCCAATTGCGCCAGCAGACCAACGCCGCGGTGCAGTTTGAGGAGCGGCTGAACCAGCGCATCGCGACGCTGGAGCAGCGCGAAGCCGACAGCCGCACGATCCTGGCCAGCCTGACCGTCGGCGAACTGGTGCGCCGCGACCGCGTGCTGATCGACGCGCAGGCGCGCCGCGTCGTCGTCCAGCGCGACCGCGAGGCCGAGGGGGAACAAGTTGCCGCCGCGGTCGACCGAATCATGGCGGCCGTGCAGGCGGATCACCCGCAATGGCTGATCCAGAATGGTGCGCTGACCGCGGCGGAGCCTGCCGCAGCAGAACCGGCCACCGCCGAATAGCGTTGGATTGCCATTGCCCTCGGGTGTGTGCCCGACCGTCGCACCGGATATGCGACATGCCGACCGAGCGATTGATTGCTCTATTCGATGTCATTTAATAGGCTTGGCGTGATCAGGGACTGGGCCATGGACTATCGCTTCGCTTTTCTGGCGACGCTCGCAACTTCACTTTCGGCGATGGCGCCCACATTCGGCGCCGAACGCGATGCGGCGGTTGTTTTGGAACCGACGTCAGCGTGGAGCATCAACTATGCCGACGATTTCTGTCGTCTGTCGCGGACTTTCGGGTCGGGTGAGCAGCAGACGGCATTGGTGTTCGACCGCCTTTCGCCGGGCGATTCCTTTCGCCTGATGCTGATCGGCAATGCGACGAATGCGGCGCGGCACGGTGGCGAGGCCAAAATCCGTTTTGGCACAGGATTCGCGCAACAAGATCTCCAGTTTTTGTCGGGGACGTGGAATGATAAATTTCCGACCTGGATATTCAACGGCAGCGTTCGCATCCGCCCGCGCAGCGAAGCGGAGGAGGCGCTGATTGCCAAGGAGATTGGCCGGGCCGGAATGGCCGATATCTCCTGGATCGCACCGATAAGCGAGGCGGACGAGGCCTCGGTTGCCGAGGTTCAGGTCGGTCGACCACTGCGCAAGCCGCTCGTGCTGCGGACCGGATCGATGAAGTCGGCCTTTGCGGCCCTGCGTACCTGCACCGACGAACTGCTGACCCATTGGGGAATCGACGTTGCCCGCCACAAAATGCGATCGCAACCGGCGCGGCCGGTCGGTTCGCCAGGCCGCTGGCTCAACAACAACGACTATCCATCGGAGATGAAGGAGCGACTGCAAAATGGTCTGGTGCATTTCCGTTTGACGGTGGGCGAAGATGGCAAGCCTTTGGGGTGTCATATTCAGCAGTCGACCAATCCGGAGGGTTTCGACAATACGGTGTGCCGCGCGCTGATGCGCCGCGCGGAATTCGAACCGGCGCGCGACAAAGAGGGCAAGCCGCTTGTTTCTTATTATATCAATACGGTGCGCTTCATGATTCCCGAGTAAACGAGGGTGTCATTATCCGGACAGTAAGCCCCTTGCGATAAAGGCGCCGCCATGGCCCTGATCAGCGATTATCAACAGCGGCAGATGCGCGACACCGAACTGCGGCGTTTCGACCGCTGGTTCGTCAATACCGCGATGGGGCCGGCGTATCGCAGCCGCGACGGACGCGCGCGAGGGGTGAAGCCCGATGAGGTCGCGCGCTGGCGCGAAGAGGTCGAAGCGCATGTCGATGCGATGATCGCGGCGATCCCGGCGCAGGCTGCGTGGGCGATCGGCGCGCTGCTCGCGATCGTGTTCGGCAGCGGCTGGCTGCTCGATCAATTGGCAATACCGACGCGATACCATGCGCCCGCGATCGGGCTGGGGGTGTTCATCGTCGAGGTCGGCATGGTCGGCATCGAAGTCTGGGACTATGTCGCGGGCTGGCGCGCGCGACGCGATGGCATCGAGGCCGCGGTCGCCGCCCGCGCGCCGCTGCCGATCGACTCGGCACGACTGGGCAGTGGCCATAACTGGTTCCAGACGGCATCGATTGCTGCGACCGTACCGATCATCGCGCTCGCCTTCTTTTCGCATCTCGACAAAGGCCTGATCGAGCGGACCGATTGGTGGGGCTGGATGGTGTTGACCGGCGTGCTCGCTTGGGCGCTCTATTTCGCGGGCAAATGGTATGACCGGCGGATCGGGAGCCTGCGGCGCTAAGCGCTTTGTGGCTACGTCCACTGGCTCCCACGCGCGTCGCTGGTCGTTTCAGGCGTCGGCAGGACGGACAAATGGTGGCTTGCCGTTTACGTAAACTGCAAGCACTATCGGTCGATGAACAGCCTGAGTCACGCCCTGTCCGGCCTGATGGCCCGCATTGTCGGCCCCAGTGAACTGACGGGTCTGGCGCGCCTGTCGGGGGGCGCCAATATGGAAAGCTGGGCGTTCGATTGGGCGGGCGGTGCCTATGTGCTGCGCCGCGCACCTTCGGCGGATTATATGGCGGGGCGGCCCTATGGCCATGCCGACGAGGCGGCGCTGGTGATCGCGGCGCATGGCGCGGGGGTGAAGGCGCCCGAGGTCGTCGGGGTGCTCGCGGATAGCGACGGCATGGGCACCGGCTATGTGATGCGGCGGGTGGTTGCCGAGGTGAATCCGGCGAAGATATTGGCCGATCCGCCGCCGTCATTGCTGGCCGATCTGGGGCGCGAACTGGCGCGGATTCATGCGATCCCTGCCGAAACCATTCCCGCGGCGATCCCGCTGATGGACACCGCGGCGGCGCTGGCCGAGCTGAAGGCGCGGTTTCTGGACTATGGCGGCGACCGGCCGGTGATCGCGCTGGCGACCAAATGGTGCGAGGAGCATGTGCCGACGCCTGCCGACCCCGTGCTCGTCCACGGCGATTACCGCATGGGCAATATCATGGTCGATGCCGATGGGCTGGCGGTGGTGCTCGACTGGGAGTTGGCGCATCGCGGCGATGCGCATGAGGATCTGGCATTCGGGTGCATGACGGTGTGGCGGTTCGGGCGGATCGATCAGCCGGCGTTCGGGGTGGGAAGCCTCGACGATTATTTCGCGGCCTATGAAGCTGCGGGCGGGGTAAAGGTCGACCGCGACCGTTTCCGCTTCTGGCTGGTGTATCGCACCCTGTGGTGGGCGCTCGGTTGTTTGCAGATGGGGCAGGCGTGGCGGAGCGGCGCCGACCCGACGGTCGAGCGCGTCGTCATCGGGCGGCGGACTGCCGAGCAGGAGCTGGACCTGCTGTTGCTGCTGGAGGCAGAAGCGCCCGCGGCCGAACGCGATCGCGCGCTGCCGTCGCCGCCACCTGCCGCTCGGGCGCCGACGGGTGAGCCGACGAACCGCGAGATGGTGGAGGCGGTCCGCGACTGGCTGGCCGAGGAGG
>Ga0265296_1001725_pt1 | contig 24084 bp, 24 predicted proteins | sample MunlanPumphouse1_FD_189073 | JGI IMG/M metagenome (GOLD analysis project Ga0265296, IMG submission 189073) | Groundwater microbial communities from a municipal landfill in Southern Ontario, Canada - Pumphouse #1 | ecosystem: Environmental > Aquatic > Deep subsurface > Groundwater | place... | reverse complement strand
AGGCCCGGCCGCGGGCGCGGGGCCGGGGGCCGCTGGGGCGGCGAGGCCCGCGGCCTGGCTGATCTGGCGGTCCCACTCACCGGGCGCGGCCACCGCCCGAATCTTGATCTTGCGGCCATTTTGGTCCACCACCACCACCGTGCCGCTATGGGCCAGGGCATTGATGACCGTAGTGATAATAGAGAATTGGCAGGATAAACCTTCGCAACTCAGAGGGCCCCTGGAATAAGCGGCATGGGAGACCTTCTGAATATTGGCTAAGGGCAGGTCCACGGGTTTAAGACTAAACGCCAGCAGCAGCCGGGGGACTCTGCCGATGATCCTTTGATCGGTGACGGCAATCACGGCGTTGAAGTAATCAAAAACATATTTATGAAAAAAATATAAACTCACTAGACAGACGGCAACGCCGGTGATAGCTGCATCAAAATCTCCCGGCGACGCCTTAATCAGCTTGCCGCTAATGGCCCCGGCAGCAGCCAGGAGCCGCATCAGGTAATAAGCCAGCGCGGGCACAATAATTATCGCCATGATGGCGCTCAGGTTGACCAGAAGCCGGGAAAATTTGGGTTGATAGATGATCTTTTCCCCGGGCCGCAGCCTGGTTTGGATATAGAAAGACATTTTTTATTCCTCTATGGATATGAATCTTGGTCGCTGGTGATGGTCTCACCTGGTGCCGGACATTTTCCCACGCTTTGCCGCGCTCCGTCAAGGCTGGCGGCATTATGACACCGTCGTCCTTGGAAGGTAAATGTTTTTTTAATGTCAGCCGGATGATGGCGGCCACGGGCCGCCCTAGAATAAGAACTTGGCGGGTAGTGCCCTACTTACAATAACTTACTGGTTTATTAAGCAATTTTGATGCGCAGGACGTACCTGCAGTTTCCGGATATTTGCGTCTTTTTTTGCGCGTTTGCGTCTTGGCGTGAGGCCTGGCTTCGCAGCCCGGAGACCTCAAGGGGAAGGCGGAGCCGCGGCGCCCTGGCCCCGGTCCAGGAGATGCTATATATTTAAGGCATGGACCTGGTGGCCCGCCTGCAGGAGCCCATTGCTTATCCTGAGCCCACCTCCGGGGTGGAGCTGGTGCAGACCCATATCTCCTGGATCTTTCTCACGGACCGCTTCGCCTATAAGGTGAAGAAGCCGGTGGACCTGGGGTTCCTCAATTTCACCACCCTGCGCCGCCGGCATTTTTACCTGCACCAGGAACTGATTCTTAACCGCCGTTTGTGTCCGGAAATTTATCTGCAGGTCCTGCCCATCACGGCCGGCAAAATCGGGGTGCGGGTGGGGGGCCGGGGCCAGGCGGTGGAATACGCCCTGGAGATGGTGCGCCTGCCCCAGGAGCGCATGATGGATGAAGTCACGGACCGGGGGGAGCTGAAACAGGAGCACCTGGACCGGATCATCGAGCGGCTGGCCCGTTTTTACGAGCAGGCCGCGACCGGTCCCCGGATCGATAAATTCGGGGAGCCTGCGGTCATTGCCTTCAATCATCAGGAAAACTTCTCCCGCACAGCAAGCCTGGTGGGGGAGATGCTCTCGCCGGAGCTTTTTGCGGAGATTCAGGCCTTTTCCTGGGGGTTTTTGCGGGCCAAACGGCAACTCTTTTTGCGGCGGGTCCGGGAGGGCCGTATCCGGGATTGCCATGGAGATTTGCATATGAAAAATATCTGCCTGGCAAACGGCGTTTATATCTATGACTGCATTGAATTTAATCCTCGCTTCCGATATGGTGATGTGGCTGCGGACATCGACTTTCTGGCCATGGAGTTGGATTTTCACGGCCAGAAAGAGCTGAGCCGTTATTTTGTGGAGCGCTTCGCCCTGGCTGCCAGAGACCCGGAATTATTGGAGATTCTTGATTTTTACAAGTGCTACCGGGCCTACGTCCGGGGGAAGATCAACGCGTTCATCGCCCAGGACCCGGAACAGAGCGCCGGGGCCCAGGAAAAGGCCTTAGCCCAGGCCCGGGCCTACTTTGCCCTGGCCGGGGCATACGCCCGGGCAGGCGCGAGATGCGCAGCTTGATGATTACCCACAGAGGCACAGAGAGCACAGGGGAACACAGAGGGAAAGAATATTCTCTGTGAACCTCTGTGACCTCTGTGTCTCTGTGGTAAAAAGCTCCTAAACCATGAAAATAGTGGTAGTCATCTTCGGGTTGATGGGCACCGGCAAAACCACCCTGGCCCGGGAACTGGGGCGGTCTCTGGGCTGGCCGGTGCTGCACAGCGACGCGGTGCGCAAGACCATGGCGGGACTCACCCCCACCACCCGCATGCCGGAAAAGTTCGGGGAAGGCATCTATTCCAAGGATTTTTCCCAGGGCATGTACGGGGAGATGCGCCGGTTGGCCCGGGAGTATCTCCAGAATGGTGCGGGAGTAATCCTGGACGGCTCCTATATCAAGGCGGCGGAACGGGCCAAGGTCAGGAAGCTGGCCGGGGAGATTGGCGCTGCCGCGGTTTTCCTGTGTTGCCATTGTCCTCTGGAGGTGGCCCGGGAACGCATGGCCCGGCGGGCCGCAGACCCCCAGGCCATTTCCGACGGCCGGGAGGAGCTGATGTGCGCCCAGGTGGCGGATTTTGACGCGCCCACGGCCGGGGATGAGCCGCTCTTGCTCTTGGACACCAACCGGGAAGTGGCCGCGGTGGTGGCGGAAGCCCGGGAATTTATTGATCAACGACTATTTTGTAAGGAGAGTTAGATGAATCCGGAAGAAGTGGCGGAACGGGTTAAAGAAAAGGCGAAGGAGTTATTCAAGACCGGCCTCAACTGTGCGGAGTGCGTGTTCGAGGCGGTCTTGTCCCAAGTGGATACGGGTTTGCCTTTGGAGACCATGTGCGTCATGACGGGATTCGGCGCAGGGGTCGGCCACTTCGGCGACACCTGCGGCGCCTTGGTGGGCGGCATGGCGGCCCTGGGCGCGGTCTACGGCCGCCGGGAGCCGCCTCCCAGCCTGCGGGACAGCAAGGAGCAGATGCTGGGGAACCCCGGCCTCTACCGCCTGTTTAACTTCCTGCCCAATGAATTCCGGAAACGCTTCGGCAGCACCCAATGCCGCATGTTGACCGGGCAATGGCGCAAAAATTGGCTCTGTAAGGATCACGCCCTGTTCTGCCGCAGCCTGGTGGTGCACATGGCGGGGCTGGCCGCGGAGATGGCCGTGCCCAAGGACCTGGCCCGCTGGGGGTCCAAACCTTTCGGAGAGAGCGTCGGGGTGGTGGAATAAGAAGTTGCGCGCCGATTATTCGTAGTGCGGTCCGTGGCCGCAGTAGATCGCTTGGTACGCCGTGTCCCATAACTGACTCCGCGCCCGGCAGCAGCTAGTGAAGAGGAGATGTGCATGCTACCCGAAGAAATGATCGCCCGGGTCAGGGAAAAGGCCAGGGCTAATTTCAAGACAGGACTCAATTGCGCGGAATGTGTCTTTGAGGCCTTCATATCCGTGGTGGACGTGGAATTGCCCCATGAGACCATGTGCACCATGAGCGGCTTTGGCGCGGGCGGCGGCCTGTTCGGGGATAACTGCGGCGCGCTGGTGGGCGCGTTTGCGGCCTTGGGCGCGATTTACGGCCGTCGGCAGATGCCCCCTGATTTTAAGACGGGCAAAGAGGAGCTTTACGGCAATCCCGGTCTCTATCGGCTCTTTAACCGCCTGCCCAACGAATTCAAGCAGCGTTTCGGCAGTACCCAATGCCGCGTCCTCACCGAAAAATGGCATCAGGATTGGCACTGCAAAGAGCGCGCCCTGTTCTGCCGGGAACTGATTATCGACGCCGCGGGCCTGGCCGCGGAGATGGCCGTGCCCAAGGACCTGGCCCGCTGGGGCAGCCTGGATTTCCGGGAAAACGTGGAAGGATTGACCTAATGTCAGCCGCCGGCTTGCCCCGGCCGGCAACAGCCGAGGCGGCTGCAGATATGAGACCGCTCTTTTTTAAATAGTAAAATCATGGATAGGAATAGGAATGGCTTTCGAAGATCTGCCCAATGCAAAAAAAGGATCATCTGACCCCAAAGTGAAGCGCATCTTGAGCGGTATGCGGCCCACCGGCAAGATGCACCTGGGAAATTATTACGGCGCGCTCTACAACTGGCTTAAGCTGCAAGAGGAGTACGAGTGCCACTATTTCGTGGCCGACTGGCACGCCATTACCACGGAGTATGAGTCGCCCCGGGCCATTGCCGCCTACATCCCGGAGATGGTCATGGATTGGCTGAGCGTGGGCCTGGACCCGGCCAAAAGCACCATTTTCGTGCAGTCGGCCATCCCCGAGCACGCGGAACTTTATCTCATCTTCGGCATGTTTACCCCCGTGCCCTGGCTGGAGCGCAACCCCACCTACAAGGACCAGATCCAGGAACTGGCCCACAAGGACCTGGCCACTCACGGGTTTCTGGGCTACCCCGTGCTCCAGGCCGCGGACATCTTGATGTACAAGGCCGACGGCGTGCCCGTGGGCGTGGACCAGGTGCCCCACGTGGAGATGACCCGGGAGATCGCCCGGCGCTTCAATTTTCTGTATAAGCCTATTTTCCCGGAGCCCGAGGCCCTGCTCACGGAGATTCCCAAGCTCACCGGCACCGACGGCCGCAAGATGAGCAAGAGCTACAACAATTGCATTTACTTGAGCGACCCGCCCGAGGTGATGAACCAGAAGGTGCGCCAGATGATCACCGACACCCAGCGCCCCCGTAAAAAGGACCCCGGGGAGCCGGACCGCTGCCTGGCCTTTCCCTTCCATCGCCTCAATCTCCCCCAGGAGAGCCTGGAGGAGATCACTGATTCCTGCCGGGCCGCGAGTCTGGGGTGCGTGGACTGTAAGATGCTCCTGGCCAAGGCCTTGCTACAAAACCTGGAGCCCATCCACGAGCGGCGGCGCTACTTTGAGGCCCACCCCGGGGAAGTGACGGACATGCTCCACCAGGGCAACCAAAAGGCCCGGGAACAGGCCCGGCGCACCATGGCGGAAGTGCGGGAAGTTATCGGGTTCAACCAGGAAATTCAATTGTGGAGATAGATTTTGGGGGGGGCAAAGAAAAGTAATCAGTAATCAGTGGAAGAAGGTGTTCAAAAGAATTTTCTTTTACTGATCACTAGTCACTGATTACTGCTCCCCCCTTGGTAACCTCACCATGCCCCCAGAGCGCTTACAAAAATATCTGGCCCACGCGGGAGTGGCCTCCCGGCGGGCCGCGGAAGAGATGATCCTGGCCGGGCGGATAATGGTGAACGGTCAGGTAGTCCGGGAATTGGGCGTAAAAATCGATCCGGACCGGGACACCGTGAAGGTGGACGGCCGCCGGGTGCGGACCGAGCCTCTGGTGACGGTGATGCTCCACAAGCCTTATGGCTATCTTTCCACCACCAAGGACCCCCAGGCGCGGCGGGTAGTCATGGATCTGTTGGGGCAGAAGGGGCCCCGGCTCTATCCGGTGGGCCGCCTGGATTACGACGCCACCGGCTTGCTGCTCTTGACCAACGACGGGGAGCTGGCCCAACGCCTGACCCATCCCCGCTACCAGGTGCCCAAGACTTACCGGGTGACCGTGACCGGGGAAGTGAGCCGGGAGACCCTGCGGCAGCTGGCCGAGGGGGTCGAGGTGGAAGGCCGGGTAACGCCCACGGACGTGAAAGTGCGCAAACAAGAAGCGGAGAAGACCGTGCTGGAGATAACGGTGTGGGAAGGGCGCTATCACCTGATCAAACGCCTCCTGGCCCAGGTGGGGCACCCGGTGCTCAAAATTAAGCGCATCGCTTTCGGTCCCTTGAAGCTGGGACGGCTGGCCCGGGGCACGCACCGGTTTCTGACCCCGGAGGAGATGGCCGCGTTAACCGGGGGGATGGGCCGGAAATGAACCCGGACGAGAGACCAGCCGGTCATGATCCTGATGGCGCGGAGCAGGTTTGGGGGTTCGAGCGCCAGCCCCTCCCGGAAATGGCGCCGCCCAGGCCCCGGTATCTCTTGCACCTGGTCCTGTTTCTGGCCACCCTGGCCACCACCATCACTGCGGGCGCGATGCATCAGGGGGTGAATCCGTTTACTGATCCCGCTGATCTCTATAGGGGAATTCCTTTCTCCTTTACGTTGCTCCTGATTTTGGGCGCCCACGAAATGGGCCATTATCTGGTGTCCCGGCGTCATCACCTGAACGTCACTTTGCCGTACTTTATTCCCGCACCCCCGTTTCCTTTTATTATCGGCACCTTTGGGGCCTTTATCCGCATCAATTCCCCTATCCGGGACAAACGGGCCCTATTGGACGTGGGTTCCGCCGGGCCCTTGACCGGGGTGGCGGTGTCCATTCCCGTGATCCTGTTAGGACTGAAGCTGTCCGCGGTGAAGGTCATGCCTGCGGGGGCCGAGACCTTCACCCTGGGAGAGCCCTTGCTCTTCCAGATCCTGAGTTGGGTGGTCTTCGGCCAGTTGTCTCCGGAGCAGACGATCATCATCCACCCCATGGCCTTTGCCGGCTGGATCGGACTACTGGTCACCGCGCTCAACCTCCTCCCCGTGGGGCAACTGGATGGGGGCCATGTGGCTTACGCCCTGTTCCCCCTGCAGCATCGCCGGATTTCTCTGGCCTGCCTGCTGCTCCTGGTAATCAGCGGCCTGTTGTTCTGGCAGGGGTGGCTCATCTGGGCCGTGCTCCTTTATTTCTTGGGACTGCGCCATCCACCGCCCGCGTATGACTGGGTGCCCCTGGACCGGCGGCGGCAAATTATCGGGGCCATCACCATTCTGGTCTTTTTGCTGACCTTCACCCCCATGCCCTTCAAGCTGGAATAGGGCTGCATTCTGAATAGACAACCAGGGTATGGTGATTAGGAGCAATGGGCTGCGTCCCGGGACCGCCTGCAAGAAAGGGAGGGAACGCCATGAAACTTATCAACCGGATGGCCCTTATTTTGCTGATTTGCCTGTGGCCCGGGGCGGCCGCAGCAGAGGTTATCGGCCAGAATGATAAGGAAGTGCAGGCCGAGGCCGAACCTTTGCTGGATACCATGATGGAGGGATTCGCCAAAGGTAACTATGGCTTATATGCCAAAGACTTTGACGACACCCTGAAGGAACTGATCAGTGAAGAGAAATTTTCTAAGACCCGAAAGGAAATCATGAATAAATTCGGCAATTATAAGTCCCGCACTTATCTGGGATTCTTGACGAAAGGCAAGACCACCCAGGTGATGTGGAAAGGGAAATTCGACAAGGGCGACGATGATGTCCTGATCCGCTTGGCGGTTTCCCGACGGGGAGACCGGAACCGGGTTTTAGGACTGTATTTTCAATAACCGGAATGCACCTCCTCGGACCGGAAACGTACAGGTATTGTCCCCAATGCGGCGGCGCTTTGGAGGATCGCCTGCTTAAGGCCGGCGAGCCTTCGCGCCTGGTCTGCACCGCGTGCGGGTTCGTCTTTTATATCGACCCCAAGCTGGCGGTCATCGCCCTGGTGCCCATGGCCGGCGGCCTGGTCATGGTGCGCCGGGCCATCAACCCGGGATACGGTCTCTGGGTGCTGCCCGGGGGTTTCGTGGACGTGGGAGAACCCCTGGAGGAGGCGGCGGTCCGGGAGACCCGGGAAGAAACCTTTCTGCAAGTGCAGGTGCTTAAGCTGCTAAACGTCTATTCCTACAAGGACCTCCGCACCGTGGTGGCGGCTTTTCTTACCGATTATGAGACCGGGGAACTGGCTCCGGGTGACGAGACCCTGGAGGCCAGGGTCTTCAAGCCCGGGGAAATCCCCTGGGAGGAGATCCCGTTTAGCTCCACCCGGGACGCAATCCGGGAATATTTGGAACTTATCAAAGCAGGCAGGCTACCAATGCCGCCGGAGTTGGCTAATGGAGGATAGAAAGAAAGAAGCCTTGGAGGCCCTGAAAAAAACACTTTTCTCAGGGAAAGACGGAGTGGCCCAGGAAATACCCAAAAAATTCTGTACCGGCTGCGAGCAGGAAACAGCCACCTGGGCTTACTGCGACCAGTGCGGCAAGTTCTTCTGGGGCAGGATCGCCTGGGACCTGGCCACCGGCGGGGTGTGCGGCGCGCTGGGCGCGGGCATGCTGCTGAAGCCCGGCACGGAGTTTTACGAAAAAGTCATAGCCGTGCTGATCGGCGCCGCGGGCCTGTGGGTCATGAGCCGGATCATCCGGCAATTGGGGAAGGCTTATACGTTTCGGAAAAACCGGCCAGGCCCTTAAATTACGGCAACAGTGATTATGAAGAAAGGGGCCAGGGGATCGGAAAGCCTGTGCCACCGGCCCCGGCCCTCACCCGCAGTCTGTATTAGGAGTCTGAGAATGGATGAAAAGAAGATGGCACTCCTGAAGCTGCTGAAAGAGAAATCTTACCGATACAGCCCGGACCATTTTTTCAAGCTGGCCTCCGGGCGGGAGAGTCCCTATTACGTCGACTGCCGGCCCGTGATCCACAACGCCCTGGGGTTGGCGCTCATCGGCGAGATCATCTTCGAGATGGTCAAGGACCTGGAAATCCAGGCCAGTGGGGGCTTGACCATGGGTGCGGACCCCATGGCCCATGCGCTGGCCCTCACCAGTTACCTGAAGGGCCGCCCCATCAACGCCTTTTCCGTGCGCAAGGCGGCTAAGGCTTATGGGGCCGGCGGCCTGGTGGTGGGGGATGTCCAGCCCGGCGATAAGGTGGTGATTTTGGAGGACGTGATCACCACCGGGGGCTCCACCCTGAAGGCCATCCACGCTGCCCGGGACTTCGGCTTGGAGGTGGTGGAGGTAATCGTCCTGGTGGACCGGCAGGAAGGAGGCCGGGACGCGGTGGCCGCAATTATCCCCCGGGTGGAAACGGTATTCACCCTGGCGGACCTAAAAGATTCATAAATTCTAAGCGTTAGACTTGAACCCTGCCATCGCCCTTCCTATATTAATTTAGTAAAGTAATTCAGTCCTGCGGATAAGATTGGGACCCCAGCCAAGCCATGCCCAGAATATCTCTATCCAGCCTGCGCAGTCGCGCCATCCTCCTGGTCCTCCTGGCCATCCTGCCGCTGCTGGCCTTAACCCTCTATTCATATTTCGACCAGCGGGCCCGGGCCATTGTCGAGGTGCAACGGGACGAGTTGGTCGCGTCCAGAAATCTGGCCACGGTTATGGAGACCTTGATCAAGGGGACCCGGCAACTCCTGGCAAGCCTGACCCAGATGTCCCAGGTGCAGCGCCATGACCCCCGGCCGTGTGAGTCCATTTTTACCGGGATTTTGGAGAAAAGCCCTTACTATGCCTTGATCATCGCGGCTGACTCCGAAGGCCGGGTCTTCGCCAGCGCACCGCGTGTCCAGGGCCCGCTCAACATAGCTAACCGGAAAATTTTTCAGAAAGCCATCCAGACCCGGGACTTTGTGGTGGGCGAACCTATGCTGGGGACCGTCAGCGGCAAATACAATGTTAATGTGGCTTATCCCATTATGGGCGACCAGGGCCAGTTCAAGGGGGTCGTCGTCGCCGGAGTGGATCTGGATTGGCTGGGGAGCTTGCTGGCCAAAAACGACTTTTCCCCTGACACTGCTTTAGTTCTGTCCGATTCCTCCGGACAGGTTCTCTTCCGGTATCCCGAGCCCCTGAAATATGTCGGCAGGATGATGCCGTATCCCCTGATCAAGGCCATGGCCGTTCAGCAAGAAGGGGTGGCGGAGGGTGTGGGTTTGCCCGGGGATGCGCGCCTCTTCGCCTTCGCCCGGATTTCACCGCCCTGGCAGAATTTGCACGTGAGCATCGGCCTTCCCAAGGATTGGGCCCTGGCCCGGGTGAATCACGACCTGTGGCGCAATCTGATCTGGCTAGGCCTGGTGGGACTCCTGGCCTTGGCAGCGGCCTGGTATGGCTCCGGCCTCTTCATCGTGCAGCCGGCCAGAAAACTGCGGGTTTTTGCGGAACGGTTGGCAGAGGGAGATTTGACGGCGCGGGCCGGTCCCGATTACCCGGGGGGAGAACTGGGCCACCTGGCTTATGCCTTTGACCAGATGGCCGACGCCATCCAGGAGCGGAACACCCGGCTGAAGCACGCGGCCGGGGAATTGGAGCAACGGGTCCTGGATCTGGACCGGCGCACCAGGCAGTTGGAGGCCGCGAATAAAGAAATGGAGGCCTTTACCTATACCGTGTCCCATGACCTCCGGGCGCCCCTCCGGGCCATCGGCGGTTTTGCCCGGGTGCTCCTGGAAGACTATCCCGACAAGCTCGACGCGGACGGCCAGAGGTACCTGCATATCATCCATCAGAACGCCCGCAAGATGGGCCAACTCATCGACGATCTCCTGGCCCTGACCCGGCTGGGGCGCAAGGAACTGAGCCTGAGCCCCATCGATATGACGGAACTGGTCATGGCCGTATTCGAAGAGTTAACAGCTCCTTATCCGGGAAGAAAACCGCAAATCGAGGTCCAACCTCTGCCCGAGGCCCAGGGCGACCGGGTCATGATCCGCCAGTTGCTGGCGAACCTGCTGGGCAATGCCATTAAATTCACCAAAGGCCGGGACCCCGCCCTGATTCAGGTGCGCGGCTGGAGCGAGGCCCATGACTATGTCTACTGCGTTAAGGATAACGGGGTCGGCTTTGACATGAAGTATGGCAACAAACTGTTTGAGGTCTTTCAGCGCCTGCATCTCGAGGAGGAGTTTGCCGGGACCGGCATGGGGCTGGCCATTGTTAAGCGTATCGTCGACCGCCACGGCGGCCGCGTCTGGGCCGAAGGCAAGGTTGGCGAAGGCGCCGACTTCTGTTTCACTATCCCCAAAAATAATGGAACATAAAGGCCTATCCCTATATAATTATCAGCAATCGCGCCAAACAAGAGGAATACTTTTGGTCTAAGGGATGTGCCATGGATAATATGGATGTGGAGATTTTGCTGGTGGAAGACAATCCCCAGGATGCCGAACTCACTCTCCGGGCTTTGAAGAAACACAATCTGGCCAATAAACTGCATGTGGCCAAGGACGGGGAAGAAGCCCTGGACTTTATTTTCGGCACCGGGCCCTTCGCGGGTGTAACCCCGAATTGCTTGAAGGTGATCCTTCTGGACCTGAAGCTTCCCAAGGTGGGGGGGTTAGAGGTGCTCCAGAAGTTGAAAGGCGATGACCGGACCAAGAACATCCCGGTAGTGGTCTTGACTTCGTCCCACGAAGACCGGGATATCGAGGAGGCATATAAGCTGGGGGTAAACAGCTACGTGGTCAAGCCGGTGGAATTTGACGCCTTCGCCAAGAGCGTGGCGGACCTGGGTCTCTACTGGATGCTGATGAATAAGCCGGCGTAGAGGAGTAATACCCTTTCTCCCAGGGGCGCACCCAGGTGTGCGCCCAAAGCGCGGACACGCTGATGCGCCTGAAAATGGTATAAGCGAGGTAGCGAGGTAGGGCGGGAAAGCGCAGCGCATCCCGCCTTAATTTAGTCGGGCTGATCCAATAGCTGAACGCGGGATGCGTTTCACTTTCCCGCGCTACGACTTGCTCAAAATGGTATAACCCCGCCATTATCCTTCTGAATTTATTTCTGCAAATCTGCCGGTCCGCCAGGCGTAAAGGAAATAGACCGCCAGCCCAATAGCCAGCCACAATCCCAGCCGCAGCCAAGAGCCCCCGGGCATGGAGAGCATCAGCCCCAGGGAGACCAGGGCCCCCAATGCGGAGATGAGTTTGCCCCCGGGGCAGCGGAAGGGCCGGGGCAGGGTAGGGTGGGTGTAGCGCAGCACCAGGACCCCGGAGCAGACCAGAAAAAACGCAAACAGGGTGCCGATGTTGCACAGATAGGCCAGCCTGTCGATGGGCGTGAAGGAGGCCACCAGAGCCACGGCCCCGCCGCAGAGCAGCGTCATGCGGTGGGGGGTGCGGTGGCGGGGATGGAGCGCGGCCACCCATTGGGGCAGGAGGCCGTCCCGGGCCATGGCGAAGAGCACCCGGGGCTGAGCCAGGAGCAGCATGTAAAGGACCGAGGTAATGCCGATCATGGCCCCCACGGCCACCACCTCCGCGGCCCAAAACAGCCCCACCTGGCGGAAGAGCGCGGAAAAAGGCGCATCCGGGTTGACCTGGCTGTAAGGCGCCATACCCACCAATACCAGGGCCACGGCCATATAGATGAGACTGCAGATGACCAGAGAGCCGATAATGCCGAAGGGCACGTCCCGGTCCGGGCGCCGGGATTCTTCCGCGGTGATGGCCACCACATCGAAACCCAGGTACGCGAAAAAGACCAGGGTCGCGGCCTCGATGATGGACCAACCCCCGTGGGGCGCCAGTGGCAGCCAGTTCTGCGGTTTAATGTAGCCTACGCCCAGGATCAGGATGAAGGCGATCACCACCAGCTTAACGGCCACAATACCCATGGCGATGAGGGCATTAAGGCGGGTGCGGAAGATCAGCAGCACGGTAAAAAACAAAACCACCAGGCCCGCGGGGAGATTGATGACTCGGCCGGTGAGGCTCAAGGGGGGGCCGCTGGCCCAGAGGGGCAGACTCATCCCTAAGCCCTTAAGCAGGTCCTGGAAATAAAAGGACCAGCCCGCGGCCACGGTGGCCGCGCCCATACCGTACTCCAGGATCAGGTCCCAACCGATGATCCAGGCCATGAGCTCCCCAAAGATGGCATACGCGTAGGAATAGGCGCTGCCTGACTGGGGGATCATGGCCGCCAGCTCGGCGTAGCACAACGCGGAGAGCGTGCAGGTGGCGCCAGCCACCAGGAAAGAAAGGATGATGCCGGGGCCGGCGATTTTAACTCCCACCCCGGAGATGATAAAGATGCCCGCGCCGATGATCTGGGCCACGCCGATGACCACCAGGTCCCGGCGGGTAAGACTGCGGCTTAAGGAAGCACTGCCGGAGGGAAGCCCTCCGGCCACCGGTTTCTTCTTGAAGAGCCGTCGGCCCCAGGTGCGCCAGGGGGAGGGGAGAGGAGGAGTGTTCAGAATTCCACGGCCTCGGCGGTAATCCGGGGATTGCCCCCGGTCTTGGCCGGGAAATTAAAGATCCCGGTAACCGTCAGGGGCTGATCCAGGGTGGTGGAAGAGAGGCGGTTGATGGTTTTTACCTCCGGGAGTCTCCCGTAATAGACCTCCACCACGCCTTCCGGAGCTCTCAAGAGCAGGGTCTTATGGTGGACCAACACGGTCCCCGGCAGGCCCTGGACGGTAATTCTGGTCCCCTGGAAACGCTCCTTTTCCCGCAACAACTGGCTGACGGTTAACGGCGGGGGGGCTGCCGGAGGGGTAGGCGCCGGAGGGGTGGCCGCGGGCTCGGGTTTTGCCAACTGTTTCTGAATTTCCAGGTTCCCAGCCTCCAATTGGGCCGTCTTGATCTGCAGGGTCTGCTGCGCGGCCTCCAACTGGGCCACCTTATCCTGCAAGACCTTGATCTCGGTTTTCAGACCTTGAATCTCCCGGCGCCGCTCTTCTTCCGCCTTTTTGTCGGCAGTGCAGGCGGTTAAGCCCAGCAGCGCCAAGGCCAGAACCAAAACACCCCATTTCTTGCCGGTCGTTTGCCGCGCCCCGGGCATCGTCTCCTCCCCAGCCATTTGTTTTCCCCAGAAATTGACCACATTGTTAGTTAAATAATGAACCCCTGTCAATCTTGAATTTACCTTGGGGAAAAGCGCGGGTACAATGTAGCCGCGATTATAAAAAGATTAACCACAGAGACACCAAGACACAAAGGTTCACAGAGAAAATATTTTTGTATTTTTTTTCTTTGTGCTCTCTGTGCCTTTGTATCTTGGTGGTAAGTCTTCTATATCGGAGGAAATCCCTTATGGCCCGCATCCTGGTCACCGGAGGCGCCGGGTTCATCGGCTCCCACCTGGTGGAGTTCCTGCTGCACCAAGGGCATGAAATTGTCTGCCTGGACAACTACTTCACCGGCTCCAAAGAAAACTTGCTGCACCTCCGGGACCACCCCCGGCTGGAAATGATCCGCCACGACGTGGTAAACCCCATTATGCTGGAGGTGGACCAGATCTACCACCTGGCCTGCCCGGCTTCCCCGGTACACTATCAGTACAATCCGGTGAAGACCATCAAGACCAACGTCCTGGGCACCTTGCACATGCTGGGGCTGGCCAAGCGGGTCAAGGCCCGGATCCTGTTGTCCTCCACTTCCGAGATTTACGGCGATCCCCTGGTGCATCCCCAGAATGAGAGCTACTGGGGCAATGTCAATTGCCTGGGGCCCCGGAGCTGCTACGATGAAGGGAAACGGGTGGCCGAGACCCTGATGATGGACTACCACCGGCAAAACCGGGTGGACATCCGTATCGCCCGCATCTTCAATACTTACGGCCCCCGCATGGCCTTAAACGACGGCCGGGTGGTGAGCAACTTCATCGTCCAGGCCCTGAGCGCCCAAGCAATCACCATTTATGGCGAGGGCCGGCAGACCCGTTCCTTCTGCTATGTCTCCGATCTGGTGGACGGCCTGGTGCGTCTGATGAACTGCGAGGGGCAGTGGGAACCGGTGAACCTGGGCAATCCGGAGGAGTTCACCATCATGGAGTTGGCCCAAAAAGTTCTGAGCCTCACCAACAGTGCCTCGACCCTGGTTTATAATCCCCTGCCGCCGGACGACCCCACCCGGCGGCGGCCGGACATCACCCGGGCCAAAGAAACGTTGGGCTGGCAACCCTCCGTGCCTTTGGACGCGGGTTTGCAGGCCACGATCCCCTATTTTGCGGAAAAACTTAAATGAAGGTTTTCAGTTTTCAGTTTTCAGTTTTCGGTTAAAAAATAGTGGTTTCCATGTTGCGCGATCTTGATTATTCGCTTTCCAACCGGAAAACGACAAACGGCAAATGGCAAACCGCTTACATCCTGCTGCTGCTGACAGCCATACTGGCCGCAGCCTGCTCCCCCCAACCCCAGGGACCGCCCCAGCGCGCCCTGGTCATCCGGGTGATCGACGGCGACACCCTGGTCCTGGCCGGCGGCGCCCGGGTGCGCCTCCTGGGGATCGACGCCCCGGAAATGGAAAGAGACGGCCGCCCTGCAGAATTCCTGGCCCAAAAATCCAAGGCCGCGCTGATTGAGCTGGCCCAAGGAAAAGAGATCCGCCTGGAATATGATCAGGTCCGTTACGACCACTACGGGCGGCTGCTGGCCTATCTTTTCTTCCCCGACCACACCCTGATCAACGCAGAGCTGCTCCGCCAGGGCCTGGCCCACGTCTATGTCCACCCCCCCAATGTCCGCCACCGGGAAATCTTACTGGCCGCACAAAGGGAGGCCATGGACGCCAAGCGGGGCCTGTGGCAAAAGGCCCTCAACCAGGACGAGCCCTTTTACCTGGCCAACCGCAACACCCTGCGCTTCCACCGCCCTGGATGTCCTATGGCGAAGAAAATCGCCCCGGCCAACCGCGCCAAAATCCCCTCTCTTAAAGAGGCCTACCTTCAAGGCTTCAGCCCCTGCCGCAGTTGTAAGCCGTGAGTGGGAGAAATTTAACCACAAAGGCACAAAGACACAAAGATACACCAAAAATCATTTCTCTGTGATTCTCTGTGTCTTTGTGTCTTTGTGGTCAATCTTTTTCCCGCCTCACCCTCAGATATCTACCCCCTCATGCCGTAGTAGCCAGAGTTTGCGGTGGAGGCCGGAGCTATAACCGCCCAGGGAGCCGTCTGCGGCAATAACCCGATGGCAGGGGATGATGATGGGGATATGGTTACAACCGTTGGCCTGACCTGCCGCGCGGAAACCTTTGGGTGAGCCCGCCCGGGCCGCCAATTCCTTGTAAGAGATGGTGGTTCCCCAAGGAATTTTCCGGAGTTCCTGCCAGACCCGGAGTTGGAAAGGGGTGCCCTGGAGGTCCAGGCACAGGGAGGAGAAATCGGTGGGCGCGCCGGCGAAATAGCCGGCCAATTCATGAAGAACCGGCTCAAGCTGGGAGGCCGCGGCCCCGGGCTGCGCTTGGGACCCGCAAACCTTTTCATCATCGGTAAAGGTCAAGCCCGACAAACCGGCAGGGGAAAAAATAAGGCCGATGGGACCCAGGCGCGGAGGGGTGTCTTTCAAAAAATAGGCGGCTCCAGAGGAACCATGAATCTTATCTTTATTTTTCATTCTTTTTCTCCTGGGGCGACCAGGACCACAGGGGCTGGAAGCGGCCCTGCCGCACCCCTATGATGGAGACCGGTTTGGCAGGGGCCCGGAAGGGCCGGTAGGAGATCTTGCCGGTAACCCCTTGATAATCTTGCATTTGAGATAAGGCCAGGCAAAGGGCCTCGGGCTTGGTGGTCCCGGCCCGCTTAATGGCCGCGGCAGCCAGGCCCAGGGCATCAAAACCCAGCGCGGCAAACGCGTCTTCCGGGGGGTGGCCGTACTCTTTTTGATAGGCCTCCATGAAGGACCGGACTTCCGGTCCGGTCTCCCCCCGGAAGCTATGGGTGGAAAAATAGAGGTCCTGGGCCAGCCTGGGACCGGGGACCCTGATCAAGGCATCGCTGTCGAAACTATCCCCGCCGGCAATGGGGATGGTTACGGAGGCCTCCCGGAGCTGTTTGACGGCCTGGGCCGCGACATCCGGTCCCGCGGCAATGAAGATAACGTCCGGCCGGCTGGCGGAGATCTTTAACCTGCGGATCATGCCTGAAAAATCCTTGTCCCGGGAGGAGAAGAAGTCCTCATGGATGATCTTGCCCCCCAAATGAGAAAAAGATATGCGGAAAAAATTCGCCAGGGCCTTGGCAAAGTCCATGGATTTATCGGTCCAGATGATGACGCTCCGGCCCTTAAGGCGGGTATAGATGAACTGGGCCATGGCCGCGGCCTGGTCGTCATCTCCGAACGCGGTCATGAACAGGCAATTCCCCACCCGCCGGGGCAGGTCCGGCAGAGTGGCCCCGGAGGTGATAAAAGGCAAGCCCCTGGCCTGGAACGAGGGGGCGGCGGCCAGGACATAATCGGTATCCCCATAGCCGATCCCGGCAACCACTTTCTGGGACAAAAGCTCCCGGGCCCCCGCGGCTGCGGCCTTTAAGTCGGACCGGGTATCAATCCCAACCACTTCCACCAGCCGGTGGTTCAACAAGCCCCCGGCCTGGTTGATCAGCTTGGCCTTGAGCCTGACCCCCTTCATGGCCGGTCCGTCAATGGGGGCCATATCCCCGGTCAAATTATATAAAGCGCCGATTTTAATCGGTTCTCCCCCCGCGGTTCCAGAGGAGACCGTTAGTAACCCGCAGATGGCCAGGAGCGTCAGCAGCATTCCGGTCATTTCTCCCTCGGTATCGAAGTCTCAGGCGTCAATGACGAGCCAGCACTGCGAACCACATGTTTTCGTCCAGGTAGGCTATCTCTTGTAAGGGAGTATGGGCGAGAGCCTGACGGAATCGCTCCATCTGCGTGCCCAGGAGGCCGGAGAAGATGTACCATTTTTTCTGGTAAAACTCCGGGATTTTTACCAGGTCCAGGAGCACGTCCAGGTGGATATTGGCCAGGGCCAGGTCTCCCGGCAGAAGGGCAAAATCCCGGGCGTCTCCCTGGATCAGGAGTATTTCCTTCTCCCGGTGGTTATGGCGCACGTTCCGGGCCGCGGTGCGCACCGCCAGTTCGTTGTACTCCACCGCGATTACCCGCCGCGCGCCCATGGCCACCGCGGCCAAAGACAAAATACCGGTGCCGGTGCCCAGGTCCAGGACTTCCCGGGGTGCGTCCTCCTCAAAGACCCGGCGCAGGAAGTTAAGGCAGAGGCGGCTGGTGGGGTGGTAGCCGGAACCGAAGGCCAGGCCCGGCTCCATGCGGATTAACGGTTCGCCCGGCGGGGGCGCGGGGTCCTCCCAGATGGGAGAGAAATGGAGGCCCGCACAGCTCATGGGTTTGAAGGGTTGCCCGGCTTCCCAATCCGCGTAATTGAGGACCGTTTCCGAGGAATATTGGCCGGCGGACGTGGCCTGTAGCCAGGTCTGGACCGGGCCTTCCTTGGGCTGGCTATAAAACAGGTAGGAATAATCCGCTTCCCGCCAGCAGCCCAGAAAGTCGTCACCGCTTAAGGACTCGGGAGGGTAGACCTTCCCCTGGATCTCATAGACGTATATTTTTTCGGGGGGCGGCATTTTGAGAAGGTTTTTCGTTTTTGGTTTTTCGTTAAGAGAATGAATCTGGAAAAAGCGAAAATGGTTAAGGGACAGCGGTGCTATTTTCATTAATATAACCGATTCCCTGGAAAATGAAGGTGGTAATTGCAGAATTTTTGCCGGTTCCCAAGCTGGGCTTGGGAACCCAGGTAGGCGCAAAGCTTGGCTTTGCCTGGGGGAAGTTGATCAGCCGCCCCGACAGCGCGGGCGTCGCCCAAGCACAGCTTGGGCTAAAAGTGCGTTCCCAAGTATAACTTGGGAACGAGAGGGATATCTTATATTTGCGTCTTTCTTTGCGCCTTTGCGTCTTTGCGTGAGGCCTATCTTTTTAGTTTCACGCACCAGGAAAGGCGCGTGAATGAAGATAGTGCGTAAAACGCACCCTACAACTTGGAACCTGGAACTTGGAACTATTTTTTAACCGGCAGGGAAAAGGTGAGGTGTGTGCCTTTGCCTTCTTTGCTCCAGATGATTAGTTCACCCCCCAGCCGGCGCACCCGTTCCTCCATGGCCACCACCCCCAGCCCTTTCTTGGCGGCCTCCGTTTTCCGGACCCGGGTCAGGTTAAAGCCCTTGCCGTTATCCTTCACCACGAAAGAGACCTGGTCGTCCTTCTTTTTAATGGCCACCGAGGCCTGGGTGGCTGCGGAGTGGCGGCCGGTATTGTAAAGGGCCTCCTCTATGACCCGGTAGATCAGGTGCCGGCTCTCCCCGGTAAAAAGTTGGTCCAGTTCGTCAATGTCGTAGGATGCCTCTATTTGGAAATAAGTACGGAATTCGTTGACCAGGTTTTTCAAGGACGCAGTAAACCCTAATTTTCCCAGGATGGCAGGGGGCAGGTTCCAGGAGAGTTCCGGAAAGGTCTTCATGATTTCTTTTAGCTGGGCCAGGGACTTTTCGCAGGACGTCCTCTTCTCCGGGTCGGCCAGTTCTTGGACAATGGGCAGGAATTTGGCATTCATCGCGCCCAGGTCCCGGTCGATCACATCCCGCAATTCCCAGGCCAGGATGGGACAATCATCTTTCCGGGTGGTGAGGAGCCGGGAGGTCAAGCGGCGGCGGCTTTCAGCTTCCTGCAGGGACTCCCTGGTCTTCTGGAGTTCGGTGATATCGGTCATGGTGACCAGGATGAGGTCCTCCCCGGCCGCGGACTGCTCCTTGTTGATGCGGCAGCCGTTCAAAAGCAGGGAGAGGCGCCCGACCTCCGGGAAGTCGTGCTCCACCGGGAAGTTAAGGAAAGAGGCGTCCCGGGGCAGGATATCTTCCAGGAGTTGCCGCAGTTCCGGGATATCCCATTGGCGGTTGCCCAACTCATAGACCAGGAGGCCGACGGTCTCCTCCGGGGCCGCCTGAAAGGTCTTGTAAAAGGCCGGGTTGACCATCCTCACCCTTAAGTCTCGGTTAAGGACCAGGAGGGGTTCCCCCATGGCCGTCAGCACCCCCTGAATGAGGTCCTGATGCTGTTTGAGCCGGAGCAGGTTTTCCTTCAGTTCGTTGATATCCATCAGGGTGATGACCGCGCCCTCGATCTTCTTATCCAGGGTTAAATAAGGCCGGATACTGAGACGGTACCAGTGCCCGCGGCTGTCTTGAACGTCCTGGGCCTTCACCGCCAGGGAGTCGATGACTTCCTGAGACATGGCATCCAGGCCCGGAATTTCCAGGTTCAGTTTGATATCGCTGATCGGCCGGCCCACGTCCCCGGGGATCAGGTTGAACAGGGCATGGGCCTGGGGGGTGATATGACGGATGCGCAGGTCCCGGCCCAGCATGATGATGGGGATGTTGCTGCTGAGGAGCAGGTTGTTGTAATCATTGTTTAATTGGGTCAATTCGGCATTCCTGACGTTCAGCTCCTCGTTCAGGGAGGTCAGCTCCTCGTTGGCGGACTGCAGCTCTTCCTTGGCGGTTTCCAGTTCCTCGTTGACGCTTTGAAACTCTTCATTGGCGGAGAGGATTTCTTCGTTCGCGGCCCGCAGTTCCTCGTTGGTGGCCTCCTTATCGGCGATCACCGCGCTCAGATTATCTTTAATGACCGCCAGTTCCTCCCGCAGATTCTTGATGAGCTTATCCTTGACGCCTTTTGGGGCAGGGACCTCCGGAGGCGCGCCCTCCGGGGGCGGGACGGCTTGGCGCACGACTTCCTCGAAGAGCACCAGGAAGAAGCGCTCTTTGGTGGGGCCGGGTTTGAGGGGGATGACCTCCAGGTCCACCATCCGGCCCACGCCGTTGTAATCCACCCGCAGGGACTGGGACTTGGCGGCCTCGTTTTTCTTCAGGGCCCGGGCCATCGCGGTGCGCAACCCCAGGAGCAGGCCCTCCCGGGCCATGCGCATGAGTTTGAAACTGGCCTCCCCCGGCGAGGGCTCCAGAAAAGGGCCGGTCTGGCCCCGGAACTGGATGATTTCTAGGTCTTCATTGATGAGGACCCCCGCGGGCGCGAAGCGGCTGAGGATGAGGCGGTCCGCTTCCGTATAGAGGTGCTGTTTGCTCCATGTCTCTTCCACTCCCTTTCCGTGGCCTCTGAGCAATTCCTTGTGTTCCCGGGGAAAGCGGGGCGGCAGAAAATCCAGGCGCACCGGGCCCAGCGCGGATTTCTTGCGGTAGATCTTGTATTTTTTATCCAACAGGCCAAAGAGCTCCGTGAAGGCGCCGACGGTCTCCGAGGGGCCCAGCATCAGGTAACCCGCGGGGTTAAGGGAAAAATGAAACATGGGGATGATGCGTTTTTGCAGGGCCGTTTGCAGGTAAATGAGGACATTGCGGCAACTGATGAGGTCCAGCTTGGAGAAGGGCGGGTCCTGGAAGAGATTCTGCCGGGCAAAGACGCACATATCCCGGATGGCCTTGCTGATCTGATAGCCGCCGTTGGCCTGGATAAAAAAACGGCGCAGGCGCTCGGGCGACAGATCCGAGGCGATGTTTTCCAGGTAGATGCCGGTCCTGGCCTTATCAATGACCGCATCGCTGACGTCGGTGGCAAAAATCTGGATGGGCGCGGTGGGGGCCTGGTCCCCGATAAACTCCAGCCAGCTCATGGCCAGGGAATAGGCCTCTTCTCCCGAGGAGCAGCCGGGCACCCAAAAGCGGACCGCGCCGTCCTTGGGCTGGGTTGCCAGGATCTCCGGAAAGACCGATTTTTTCAAGACCTCAAACGCGCCTTCGTCCCGGAAAAAGCCGGTGACTTTGATGAGCACGTCCTGGTACAGGGCGTCAACTTCCCCGGAATTTTCCTTGAGATAATCCAGGTAGCTCTCCAGATTTTCCAGTTTATGAAGCACCGTGCGCCGCATGATGCGCCTTCTTAAAGTGCTGCGCTTGTATAAGGTGAAATTTACCCCGGTGGCCTTCTGGAGGAGCAGCAGGATCGGCTCCAAATCCTTTTCGGCCTCGGGCAGGAGTTCCGCGGCGCTGGGGGTTTGATAATAAGACCAAAAGGGGTGGCGGCTGATCTTGGCCAGTTCCTGGGCCATTTCCCCGGGACTGAGAATAAAGTCCACGCAGCCGGTGGCAATGGCGGCATTGGGCATGAAAGAGTACCTGGCCGTGGCCTCGTTCTGGGCAAAGGTGATGCCCCCCGAGTGCTTGATGGCCTCGATCCCCAAGGCCCCGTCCGAGGAAGTGCCGGAAAAGAGGAGGGCCACGGCCAGGTCCTTCTGGTCCTCGGCCAGGGAACGGAAGAAGTGGTCGATGGACAAGGAGGGGCGCTTTTCTCCTCGCGCGGTAATCCTTAAGGACCCGTGGAGCAGGGCGATGTCGGTATTGGGAGAGATGACGTAAACTTCGTTGGCCTTGACGGGCACGCCCTCGGTCACCTGCCGGACGGACATGCGGGTCATCTTGGCCATGAGCTCCGGGAGGATGGACTCGTGCGCGGGGTCCAGGTGCTGGACGACGATGAAGGCCATGCCGGTGTCCGCGGGCAGGTGGGCAAAGAACTGGGAGTAGGCCTCGAAGCCCCCGGCGGACGCGCCGATGCCGACGATAAATTTGGGCCTTTCCCCGGCGGCCACCGGCGGAGCGGTTTTGTCGCGCTGCGGGGCTTTGTTGGCAGAGGGAGAAAGGGGTTTCTTATTTTTGGCCGCGGGAGATTTAGCGGATTCTTTCTTGCGCGTGGGGGGGGCCATGTTCTTCTCCCTTAAAGGGCACTAAACTTTGGAGAATTTGTAAATAACCATAAGATGATAATCCGCATTTGTAAAGGATTAGTTGTAGAAGTGATTAGGTAGAGAATTGCCGGAGGGGTGAGGCGTGACTTGAGGAAGTATTTTATCACGCCAAGACGCCAAGGCGCAAAGAGCAACCACGCCAAGGCAATGAGGTATTTTTGCCCTAGGGGCGAACCTGGTGTTCGCCCTTACATGGCAGGGCGAACACCAGGTCCGCTCTACTTACCCCGGCCTTTAAAGGCGCATTCAACTTACAGAAAAACCCGGTAGTCGGCTTTGAGAACCTTGGCGAGTCTCCTGGCCATGTCCTTGCCGATGGGTCTTTTGCCGTGCTCCATTTCCGAGATATGGGTCTGGCTAACCACCACCAAAGCAGCTAGCTCTTTTTGGGTCAGGCCCTCCCGCTTCCTGGCTCCACGCAGAGCAACGCTCCCATTGAAATCAGGATAGACCTCCTCCCAAGGCACGGACTCAGATTCTTCGGCAATGGCCCCATAAGCTGCCAAAACCTCTTTTACCTCGACTACCTTGGTCACAGGTATCCGAAATTTGACCTCAACATAGCTGCCCGTAATGGGCTTTTTCATGGCTGTCGACATAAGTAACCTCGATTACGTTGTCCTTTTTGCTCAGGACTCTCCAGACGGCGACATAAGTAGGCCTGCCTCTCTGAAGATGGCAATGATAGCAGTCCTTCCGGAGCTTGCCATAATTGGGCCAATCAGCCTGAACCGGACCTAAAAGCCTCATCTCTGCTAATAAATACCGGAAGATCTCATCAATACTCTTGGGCAGTCTTTTGAGCCTTTTGCGGACATTCGCAGTTAAGTGTACTGCCCAAGCCATGACCCCAAATATATCAATTATTGAGATATATTGTCAACCCTGATAAATAAAGCCCCTGACTTTTAAGGCAAAGTATCCCCTTGAATTTTCCATTTTCTTCAGGTTAATATTATTAATTCAGCACAAGGGATAGAAAATCCAAGGAAGGTTGTCATGAAGCTTAAAGGCAAAGCGCACAAATTCGGGGATGACATCAACACCGACGAGATCCTTCCGGCCCGGTATCTCAATACCTCGGACCCCGAGGAACTGGCCAAACACGCCATGGAGGACGCGGACCCGGATTTTATGAAAGAGGCCAAGCCCGGCGATTTCATCATCGCGGGCAAGAACTTCGGCTGCGGCTCCTCCCGGGAGCACGCGCCGGTGGCGCTGAAAGCCGCCAAGGTGGCCGGGGTCATTGCCGCCAGCTTTGCCCGCATCTTTTACCGCAACGCCTTCAACATGGGCCTCACCATCCTGGAGGCGCCGGACGCGGCCAAGGAGATCGAAGGCGGCCAGGAGATCAGCGTCAACTTTGACACCGGGGAGATCACCAATCTCACCACGGGTAAGAAATACGCCAGCCAGCCCATACCCCCGTTTATGCAGGAACTCCTGGCGGATGGCGGCCTGATGGCGCACATCAAGAAGCATCTGGAGGGGAAACGCGCATGAATCATAAAATAGCAGTCATTCCCGGGGACGGCACCGGCCCGGAAGTGGTGGCCGAAGGCATCAAGGTGCTCAACGCGGTGGCCGGACCCGCAAATATCAAATTCGATTATCATTATTACGACCTGGGCGGCGAACGTTACAAGAAAACCGGGGAGATCCTGCCGGATTCGGTCATCGCCGAACTGCGGCAATTTAAGGCCATCTACCTGGGGGCCATCGGCCACCCGGACGTGGCCCCGGGCATCCTGGAGAAGGGTATTTTGCTCCGGGCCCGCTTCGAGCTGGACCAATACATCAATCTCCGGCCCGTGG
>Ga0265296_1001723_pt1 | contig 24094 bp, 19 predicted proteins | sample MunlanPumphouse1_FD_189073 | JGI IMG/M metagenome (GOLD analysis project Ga0265296, IMG submission 189073) | Groundwater microbial communities from a municipal landfill in Southern Ontario, Canada - Pumphouse #1 | ecosystem: Environmental > Aquatic > Deep subsurface > Groundwater | place... | reverse complement strand
ATAAGTACGGATATTGCACCGGATGCCGGGTAGAAAAAAACGGCACTGTCGATATTGCGGCTTCTGATGCGGCCTGCAATTGCAGTGGAGCATCCGGAAAATTCTGTGATATTAATTACGAGGTGGACGGCGCGAAGGTTGGCGCCTGTAAAGACTGCGCCCAGCTCGGGAATAACGCCTCTGACTGCACTGATCATGCCGATTTCTGTTGTGTTGACGGCAAATATGGCGATAATTGCCGCGGCATCGGAGCAAGCGGGGCATTTATGAATTCTGATTTGAATTTTTGTTCATATTATGATTGCGCCGCACCGCAAAACGATTCGTGCGACATAGCTCCAAAGGCAAACGGTTCTTTCGAGACATTGGAGGAATGTGCTGAATCCTGCCGGGATAATCCGGAAAATAATATGGGAAGGAATTGCCAGTCGGAGAAAGCGGATCAGGCAAGCGAATGCAATAACGGCCTTTGCGGTAATCCGTTCCAGTGTTTAAATGAGGGCGGAACTTCTAATTTTGCGGACGGTTGCGGTGTTTGTTGCTGTGATCCCAACGCGGCAGATGATGAATGCGCTGAAGCCGGATTGGATTTGAAATGCGTTGCCGATCGCGCTCCTTGTTCGGGTGAAGAGCGCGGATTGTGCTGTGGATGCAAAAAGGATTCTGATTGTTCGGAATCCACTCAAGCATCTGTCGGATGCGGAATTGACTCCTGCTGTCATGCGCGTCCGAATGTCGAGTCAACAAATCCCGCAGATGAAAATAGCCAGGTTTGCCGCAATGCGGACATCATCGTCGCTTTCGATCAAGCAATGGACGCGAACAGCTTTAATGGCAATTTTATATTAGTCGGTGATTACGGGTTTGATCAATGTCCGGCTGGCACAACGTATTTGGCGGCCGGCGGCAGTTCGACCCGAAAGATCAGCATGCTGGCAAAATTGTATTTGAAAATTTCTGAAGAAATCAAGAAAATTGCGAATCCTTTTGCACCCCAGGATCAGGCTTTGGCTTTTCATGCGATCGAGGCTGGCCATAATTTTTGTGCGGTATCCGGCCAATCAAACGGATTTGTCAGTGCCGAGGGGAAAAGCCTGTTGCGTTTTAGCCATAACAAACTCTTGGACGGCAGTCGCCGTTATTATGCTGTTGTCAAAGGCGATAGCAAGCTTGATGATGATCGTTCCGATGGCGTGAAAAGCGCTTGGGGAATCGGTATGAACGGCGGTTTTTCGGAAATTTTTAACGGCGTCAAATATTATAATTCGTATATATTTTCTTTTGTGACATTGTCGGAACAGGCCAAGAATAACGGCGTTTGCCTTGTTGAAAGGCTTGATGTTGAGCCGGAATCATATTTGTTTCAAACGAACGCCAATGATCATAATGATGACAATGAGAATGAAGGTGCGCGCTATGATACGATTGCTGACAGCGACAAGGTATTTGCCGCTTTTGCGCGCAGTTTATCCGGTCAGGTGCTTGCTCCGATTGCCAACGTTTATAGCTGGGATCTTTCATGGAATTCAAACAATGCGAGCGTTGCCGATTTTGTGGCGCCGCATCCCCCGGCCAGAGGCGACAAACAGCTGGTTCGCGCTAATTCGGAAAAAACCGAAGGACATACGCAGTTATCCGTTGTTATGGAATATTCTTCCGGCAATACGATCGCCGCTCCCTTGCCGGCACCGGCCGGCAGTGCGGATGCCTATCTTTTCGTCTGCAAGAATCCTTGGCCGCCGATCGCTTCTGACGGCGCATGGCGCCCTTGGCAGGACAGAGAAAACAATTGCTCGATTCCCGGCGCAGGCTGCGATAATTATAATTATAAATTATATTATTGCCGCGATGCCGGCGCAAAAGGCACTTTCGATGACTTGCCGGCGATTAAAAGCGGATCAAGAAGCACGGATCAAAATCGCGTAATCCGCGGACGCTCGGTATTTTTCAGTTGTAGCACGACCGGCGATCCTTGCGCCAGTTTCGGTTCGTCTTGCGGACCGGATTCAAGCGGCGTATGCCAAAGCGATTATCTGAAAGAAGTATATTTTTTTCGCGAGGATATTCCGACCGGCGCATCTTTGGTAAGCTTATCGAATTCCGCGGATGGGCAAACAGCCTTGGCTAGATGGGAGAAAGTTGCCGGCGTTGACGGCTATAAGCTGTACTGGGGCAAGATTCCGGCAAAATACGAGGATTACGCAGAAGTGAGAAGTGATGCTACGGATGACAAGAGCAATGTTTCGTGTTCGCTTTCCGGAAGCGTTATTTCTTGCGCGATCAGCGGACTTTCTGATAAGACAAAATACTATTTCAATGTAACTTCATTTAAGGATAGCGGCGCGGAAGGCTCGTTTTTCGGCGAAGAAGAAATATTAATCAGTGATTCGACCGCTCCTGATGCGCCTTTGTCAGTTGCGGCTTTTCCGATGGATAAGCAGGTCAAATTGTCCTGGAATCGATCGACAGGCGCGGCCGGCTATAAGGTGTATTATGGAGTTAATTCCGGAATTTTCGGCGGCGCGAAAGATGTCGGAACAGAAACAGAAATCATAATCAACGGATTGAATAACGGTTCGAATTATTATTTTGCAGTTACGGCATATGATAAGAATGGCAATGAAAGTCCGCGTTCACTTGAAAAAAGAGCAACACCGGTCGCGGCGGATTGCGGCAACGGCGTCTGCAGTTCCGGCGAATGCGCGTCCGGCTGCGGCGCGGACTGCGATACCGCTGATTGTTGCGGCATTGAAGGCTGTAATTCCGCAATCGGCGAAACCGAGATTAATTGTTCCGGCGACTGCGTATTGATTCCGCCTCCGCCGCCTCCGCCTGTGAATTGCGGCAATAGCATTTGCAATACAAACGAAGGGGAAAACGCAATAAATTGCCCTGCTGACTGTTCATCTGCGGCGCTCTGCGGCAATGGCGCCTGTGGCGCCGGCGAATGCGTGTCTGGCTGTAGCACTGATTGCGGGGTGTCCGCTTGTTGCGGAATAGAAGGATGTAATACGGGAATAGGGGAGAATAGCACTAATTGTAATTCCGATTGCGGCGGCTCAATTCCGCCCCCTCCGCCGCCGCCCCCTCCACCGGGTTAGTAGGCTTGGATTTGAAATTTTGTTTTTCGTATTATTATTAAAAAGCTACTATGAAAATTCTTAGTAATTTGACGGTTTTACTGTCTTTTGCATTTCTTTTTTCCCTTTCAGTCTCCGCCGCCCCCTGCTCTCAGTTTTCCGGCGCAGTTGCCGTACCGGATAACTTCGGCGCGTCCTACAACGTTCTTTCCGCCCAGAAAGAACTGCTCGTAAAAACAGACTGTTCGGCAACGTCCGTTTCGGCCGAAGTCGGAAACAGCCAAAGCACGCAATATATCTACAAATACGGATACATTTGGCGCAATGGCAAGTGGGAACAGATTACTTTCAGCCCGTCCGGACAAGCCTATGATGTTTGGCTGGTCGGCAAAGCAATGTTCAGTCAGCCGTTAAGCGCCGAAGAATTAGCTAAAGATAATTATATTTTGGCATACATCTGCGCTTGGACCGGAAGCACTTGGAAATGCGGCTGTCGCGACGCCCTTTGTTCGAAAAATTTCTGGCAATTGCAAAAATTCAAATACGTCCCCGGCACTGCTTGCGCGGAAAACTGGATTTGCGGCGAATGGGGAATATGTCAAAACAATAAGCAAGCCCGCACTTGCACTGATCAGAATAAATGCGGAACAACCGGCACCAGGCCGGAAATAAGTCGTTCTTGCGCCGCCGTTTGCACGGAAAGCTGGATTTGCGGCGATTGGAGCGCTTGCCAAAACAATAAACAGACGCGCAATTGTGTGGATCAGAATAAATGCGGGACGATAACCGCAAAGCCTAATGTCGAAGATGTGTGCACGGTAAAAACAAATTGCCTGGATACGGACATTGATGGATATGACAATTGCGCGCCGGGCTCTGCTGGCGACGATGGCAAGGCCAAAGATTGCAATGATAATGAAAGATATTCATATCCGGGCGGCCAGGAAACTTGCGATACGGTTGATAATAATTGCAATGGGCAGACAGATGAAGGCTGTGATGATGACAAGGACGGTTATTGCGACAAGACAATCAAGATATACAGAAACAACAGCATGTGCCCAAGAACCGTATTTGCCGAAGGTGCCGGCGGCAATGACTGCGATGATGCGAAAAACACGATCAATCCTGGCGCAAGCGAAATCTGCGGGAATCAGATTGATGAGGATTGCAGTGGCGCGGATATGGCCTGTGGAGGATCGGCAAACCCTTCCCTGAAAGATGTGGTTTATAAAAACGATCTTAAACTTGACGTGTATAAATCTTCTGCGGCGAATTCTCCGGTGCTTTTGCTTGTACATGGCGGCGGTTGGCATACCGGCGATAAAAAAGAACCCTGGTATGTAAGCATGGCTGAATATCTGGCCGAGCAGGGAATCAATGTTGTGGCAATCAACTATTCGTTGGCAAGTCAGGCCAGTCTCGGCTATCCGGCCGCATTAAAAGACATTGACTGCTCTTTGCGCTGGATCAGCGCCAATTCAGCCGTATATGGCTTTGATTCTAATAAATTTTACATCGGCGGCCCGAGCGCCGGCGGGCATTTGGCATTGTTGTATGCCTTAAATCAAGGGTCTTATGTCGATTCGGGCTGTTCTTGGCCGAATGCCAGGCCCGTAATCAAAAAAACCGTAGGCCTGTCAAGTCCGACTGATCTTAATTATAATTATTCAAATCCGGATATGAATGTTTGGAAAAAATGGTTTGCCGGAGATGCTTCGTCCGCACTTAGTTCCGCCAGTCCTTCCACGTATTTGGGGGCCAGGAAAGATATTGAATTTTTTGTGATGCATGCCAAGAACGACGAAACGGTCGATTATGGCCAGGCGCTGGCATTTTTTAATAACATGAAAAACAGCGGTTATTCGGTCGAAGGCGTATTTCCGGATACCGGCGGACATATGGTTTTTTATCAGACCGATTCATATGCGAAAATAAAAGAATTTTTAAATAAATCCGTCGCGGATGCGGCAGTTTGCACGAATGAATGCTCTGCCGGGCAAAAAGGCTGTGTTGACAGCTCTAAGTCCTGGTCTTGCGGCGAAGCCGGAGACGGGGATGTTTGTTTGGAAAAGATTTTAAATAGCTGTAACTCGGATAAAGGCGAAATATGCGATGCAGGAACCGGAGCTTGCGCTGTTGCGCCCAGCTCTTTTTATTCTTCGATTTCTTATCCTGTTGATAATCAAGAATTTGCGGTCGGGCAGAATATTTATTTTTCTGCATATACTCAAAATGGAGCCAAGCCATATACGTATGAGTGGAAATCAAGCCTAGACGGGATTTTCGGCAGAGCCGATTATTTTTCGGCAAATACTTTGCGACCAGGCAAGCATGCCATAACAATTACCGTAAGGGATGCGGCCGGGAATTCATTTCTGCAAATAGTAAATATAAATATAAGAAACGGATTAGTCCTGAATTTTAATCTTGAAATGAATGAACATTTTTACGGAAAAGAGATTTATTTCAATGCTCAATTTTCCGGAGGCGCCTCGCCGTATAAGTTCACATGGAAATCGGACAAAGATGGGGTTCTATTCGAGGGCGAGGGCGAGTATCCCGGCTTTATATCACGTTCGTTGTCTATCGGTTCTCATATTATTGAGTTGAATGTGGTTGATAAAAACGGAAACGCGGCGTCAAAAACGGCAAATATTTTGATAAAAAAATTAGAATGCATCGATAATGATAATGACGGCTATGGCGCAAATGCGGAATTAAGCATAAAAGCCGACCCGGTTCCCGGCAAGAATATTGATCTTGGCTGTAGCAAATATGGCCTTGATTGTAATGATAGTAATGCGGCTATGAATCCCGGAATCATGGAGAATTGCGATAATGGCATAGATGACAATTGTGATGGACAAATTGATGAATGTAAAATCGGCTATGAAATAATTTCGCCGTCTGACAAGGATTCCCATAAATGGGGGAGTGAAATGACTTTTAAAGTAAGTTTTAACGCAAATGTTGAATCGGCATTCGCTGAAATATTTAATGCGGATAACAGCTTATTAAGATTAATCCTTTTGAATGATGCCGGAAAGAGCGGCGATCAAACAGCGAACGATGAAACATTCGGCGGAACAATGCTTAATTTATTCTCCGAAGACAACTTTAAGATTAGATTCAAAGCCAAGCTTAGCGGCAAGCCGGGCGTATTTTATTTAAACCAAGAAAGGAATATCTCTATTTCTGATAAGCCGTCATGCACCCCCGTTGAAATTAGCGGAACGCCGGAAGATAAAATGGATTTAGTCATTGTGGCTGATCAATATCCGAGTTTTGATGGATTTTCCAATCTGGTTAATTCGGCTAAAAATTATCTGTTTGCCATAAAGCCTTTTGATGTGCAAAAATCAAAAATCAACATTCACCGTGTAAACTCGCCGGTAAATTTTCGTTGCGCCGGTTATGGATCGTCTGCTGTTGATGCGAATAAATATTGCAGTTATTCCTATATATATAACGCCGCATCCGTCTGCCCGCTGGATACGCCCGTTGTCTTTGTTAATACGAGCGGCCGCTCCTGGGCGTCCAAAAGATCATTCGCGGTTGTTTTTGGCGGGAGCGCTTCGGTAATGGTGCATGAGTTCGGACACTCTTTTGCCGGATTGGATGACGAGTATGTCGAATCAGCGGCAAGCATTGCCACTTCAACAGTCGCGGCGTCGATAAACTGCGATACTGATGCCGCTTGCTCCAAGTGGGCGGGAGTCGAGGGAGCCGGATGCTTCAATGGTTGTGATTACAGGACGGGTTTTTATCGTTCGGTAAATAACGGGATAATGAGGACTAGCGGCACGACAGATTTTGGCGCTGTAAATACAAGACATATCAATTCATTATTCGAGCAATATAAATAATCGTAAATAATATGAAAAAACTATTTTTATTATCCGCGTTTTTGTTCTTGCAAATCAATAGCGCTTCCGCCTATGAGCAAAGCGATATTTTTAAAGTCTCCGTTTTTTTTAATCGCGGCCAAGTGAATATCGCTGATGTTGAGGTTGGCAAAGGATTCATTCCTTCTGAGCAATTGATTGATGATTCCGCTCCGGTATTTTGGCTGGAAGCGATTGCCGATAACGGCCGGCAATTGATTAAAAAAGAATTCAATATCCACCTTTTTATCATGGGCGAGCCGCCATTGCCGGGGGAGACTGAATCCGCCGGCTCTGCCAAAATGCTTTTGGAAGAAACCAGTGAGTTAGTGATCATGCCTTATTATCCCGATATTAAATGGCTTAATCTTTATGATGCCAATTGGAAGCTGATTGAGAAAAAAGATGTCAGCGGTTTTGCCCGTGTCTGCGGCAATGGTATCTGCCAGAATGAAGAAGATTACGGCAATTGCCCTGCTGACTGCAATTTGCTGAAAGACAATCAGTCAATCTGCAACAAAAACGGCAAATGCGACAGCGGCGAGAGTGTTGAAAACTGCCAAGAGGATTGTCTTGCTGTTTCGGATGGCAAAAGAGAAGCTGGTATATATATGTATATTATTGCCGGCACAGCCGCGCTTCTGCTGTTCTTTATGATACCGGTTATTATGTATTTTTTGCGCAAAAGAAAGAAAGAATCAAGAGATTAACTTGTAATAAAAAAGCAAAAGATGATACAATAAAAAAGACAGGCAAAACAGCCGATAAAAAGAAGTGGGTTTTGCGGCAACAATTTAAAAATCTATTACAAACTAATAATTATTTTAATAATCCTATGTTTGACGATCAAGAAAAAACCGCTTCGCAGGGACAGGGGGGAGCGAACGGGCAAAATTCAAATTTAAAAGAGCCGGTTTCGGCTGAAACTGGAAATCGTTTGAACGGAGCGATCCAAGATATGTTTGCCGAGTCGGACAAATCCGAAAAGCCGCCGGTTTTTCAGAAAATGCCTGATACACTGTTGCCGCCAGCCGGCGCGATAGGTGAAAAACACGGCCATCAAAAAGTTTTTTTTCTGATTTTCTTGCTTTCTTTTTTGGCGCTTTTGGCCGTCGGCGCTTTTTTTTCTTATAGATATTTTGCTCCGCGATTTTTAGAAGAACCATTGTCAGGCGCAAATCAGGCGCCGGACAACAAGATCAACATTTCGGAACAGACGGAAAAGCCGGATGCTCCGGATAAGGCAGACGAAGATACAAAAGAACTGCCGGCAGATGCGGATGAGCAAGCGGATGGCGCGAAAGCGGAAAGCGCGAATGCCGCGAATAGCACGAGCACCACGGACAAACTGATCGATGAAACAAATGCAACAAGCGCGGATTCCGGAGAAGGCTCCGCGGTTTTGGACAGCGATCAGGACGGTTTGTCCGATGAAGAAGAATGGCGGCTGAGGACGGCGGTTGATAATGTGGATACGGACAACGACGGATTATTCGACCGCGAAGAAGTGAAAACGCACAGAACTGATCCGCGCAACCCGGATACGGATAGCGACGGTTTTACCGACGGCCAAGAGTTGAAAAGCGGATATAATCCCCTGGGGCCGGGAAAATTATTCGATAACAAATAAAAACTGGTTATGCAAATCGGTCAAATCGAAAATGTTCAGACAGAGGGCCTGAAACAGGAAAAGAAAGTGATTATCCATACGATGCCAAAACGTTTCGTAGGCACACGCATGGCAGTCAAGGGCCACAAAGGCGCCGGAATGATAATTTTGGGCGTCGGCTTTGTTTTGCTTTTGGGAGTTTTGTCGGTCATATATTTTTTTATTGTTAAGCCAAAATCAGATCCGGCAAAAATCGAATATCCTTTGTCTTCCTCTGATGTGACGGATGAGTCGGAAAAAGCGCCGGATGATAGCGATGTTCCGGCTCTTTCCGACGAGCTTCCCGATTACGGCGATTCGGCAACCGGAACAGACGAGATCAGCGGAGGCGCGATCGCAATAGCCAGTTCGTCGCCGGAAATAGCGACCGTAACGATCGACGCGAACGACTTGAACGGCACAACCGGCACGAGCAGTATTCCCGCATCTGTTGTAAAGATGCCAAGTCAGGATACCGACCAGGACGGCTTGAGCGACGTCGAGGAAATGCTTTTGGATTGCAACATCAGCAAGAGCGACAGCGACGGCGATGGCTATGGCGATTTAGAGGAATTAAACAAACTTTATAACCCGGCCGGTGCCGGCAAGCTGATCGCAAACCCGAATATTGAAAAATATACCAATGGCAATTTCAAATATTCGCTCTATTACCCCAACACTTGGTTGCGCACCAATGTTGACGGCGAAAATTCGATTCTTTTCCGCGCCGGCAACGAGCAGTATATCCAGGTTATCGCCCAGGATAATCCGGAGGCAAAGAGCCTGGATGATTGGTATAAAGAGCAGGTGAATCCCGCGATTGATCCCAGTCAGCGCCTGTATAAGGCCGGCTGGAGCGGAATCAGGAGTGCGGATGGATTAATAGCATATTTAAACAATTCTAGCCAAAGCGTGATCTATACTATTTTGTATAATACGGGAATGGACGATACGCTGGTTTATAGCGCGATATTCAAGATGATCGTCGAGTCTTTCGCCGAGGTCAATTAAGGTGAACATTTTTTGCGGCGCTTTATCGTATGATTGAAATAAACAATAAAACCAAAGCAAAGATAGATGTTCGATTAATCGAAAAAGTTGCGGAAAAATTTTTGCGATACTATAAATTGAAGAATAAAAATATTTCGATCGCTTTTGTTGGTGACACTGTTATGCGGCGTTTGAATAAGCAAAATCGCGGCAAAGATAAGGCGACCGATATCTTGTCTTTTGCCGGCGAGGGGAGCGATTTCGGGGAAATAATCATCGACTTTGCCCAGATCAGGCGCCAAGCGCCGAAATATTCAAAAAGCGCAAAAGAAGAATTGATTTTTATTTTAGTGCATGGTCTTTTGCATCTTTTGGGTTATGATGATGATACGGAAGAGAAGCGGTTAGAGATGATCGGAATAGGGGAGGAATTTATTGGGCGTAACGTATAAGACAGTATATTCTTAATTTCAAATTTCCAATCAATGTCAAAATTTGAATGTTTAATTTTTTTTGATATATTGGTATTTGATATTGATTGTAAATTAGAAAATTGGCATTGGAAATTTTCGTATGATTAATCTAAAACGTTTAATAAAAAGCTTCAAATATGCTTATAACGGATTCGTCAAGACTTTCAAGGAAGAGCAGAATCTGCGCATCCAGTCTTTTTTTGCGCTTTTGGTCTTGTTTTTAGCCGCGTATTTTCGCGTGAGCCGCTTGGAGTGGGTACTTTTGATTTTTGTGATCAGTTTGGTAATGCTGATGGAGCTTGCCAACAGCGCTTTGGAGCGCGTTGCCGATATTTTAAAGCCGCGCTTGGATATTTATGTAAAAGAAATCAAAGACATCGCCGCCGCCGGCGTTATGCTGGCATCCTTGGCGGCCATCATCATCGGTTTTCTGATTTTTTGGCCGTATGTGCTGGGAAATTTTTGATTTTTTGTAATAAAATATGCAAGGAGGGAAAAAACCAAAAAAATATTTAACAAAAAACCGCGAACATAAAATATTAAAAAATATTCAACTATATTTAAATTTTATCAATCATTTTTTTGCATAAAATTTTTGCATGAAATTTAAAAATGTGTTAAAATAATGATAAGAATTTTTACTCTTAGTTATGAAACCAAAAATTGCGATTATTATTCTTTGTATCCTTGCAGGGTTTTCTTTGTTGTTTTTAATTTTTTTTAATTTGGATGAGGTAAAAAATAGCGCATTAATCAAACAGCATATTCAACAAGTCGAGGATAAGGAAAAAACGGACGAAATGAAAAAGGCCAACGAAGCATTGCTTGAAATGCAAAAAGGCAAAGTGATTACTGATGAGGATATGAAAAAGGCCAACGAAGCATTGCTCGAAATGCAAAAGAAATAATGAATAATGCAAAGACAAAACGATCTTAATGTAAAATATTTTTAATATATTGCTAGAAAATTATTAGTAAATAAATAATTATAAAAATATGTTTTGTGATTTATTTAAAAAAACAACATTATTGTTAATTGCCATATTTTTGACATTTGGAATAACAATTTCTTTTCAAAACCTTTTTGCGGCTTGGTCGGCACCAACCGTACCACCCCCATCGGGCACTATAGCGTCCCCCGTCTTTTCTGCTAGCGCAATCAATCAAAACATCAACCAAGTTTCAGGAGCTGGTGGCGGTTTGACGGTGGCCGGTGGAATTATTACACCCCTTGGTGTTACTGCTACTGGAAAAGTTACTGCCGCTGCTTTCGAGTATGATTCCGACATCACCCTCAAAGAAAACATCCAACCCATCAACAATGCATTGGACAAAGTTTTGCAATTAAACGGCGTTTCTTTTAATTGGAAAGAGAGCGGCGAGGCAAGTCTGGGCGTAATCGCGCAGGAAGTCGAAGGGGTTTTTCCGGAATTGGTGCATACGAACAAAGCCACCGGCCTCAAATCAGTCGAATACGGCAACCTGGTTGCGCCATTAATCGAGGCGATCAAAGAACAACAGAAGCAGATTGAGGAGCTGAAAAAGCAGGTGGAGGAGTTGAATAAATAGGTTTTTTAACAAAATAAATGATTTATTATAAATCTCTCGTAGATACCTGAGTAATTTATAGTAAATTACTCGAGTATAGTTTAATAATTATATTATGAAAAAAACTGTTAAACAGCCGCATTCTTGGAAAGAAAATTATCCATCTGCCAAATGGCAGGCGGTATCACCTGTGAATTTTAATGAATTTTTATTGGATTAGCTTATACTTAAAACCGCAAAACAAAAAGAGGGAGTATGGACGTTGATAAAATATCTGTATATTGTGCAATACAAATATCTGCAAATTTATCATAAAAATGCTTTATTTGTTACCGGAATGAGGCAGGTTGGCAAAACGACTTTAATGAAACAAATTTTTGCCTAGCTGGATGAAGATAATAAGCTATGGTTTGATTTTGATCAAGAAGTAAAAAAATAATGAAAGATGATCGGAAAGTAAGGAAAAGGAAATAATCAAAAATGTATGTAATCGGATATATGACAGTTCGATCGCAACCCGGTATTTTTCGTTTTATTTTGAAAAATTTGTTATAATATACAGTATATCATAAAAGAAACCTTCTTTATATCGGTAAATATATTTTTATGCCCCATCAACCAGGCGTCAAAAAATTCAAATTCACCAAAAAGGCATTAATTATTTTCTGCGCTGTTTTTTTTGTGATTTCTTTGAGTTCGGTTTTGGTGGTGTGGGGGGCAAATACATGGAGTGAGGGATATCAGATTGATAATGGGGGTAATAAGGGTGTAAAACATAATTCAACCAATAATGTTGTGACACCGACACTTCTTTGTTCAAAGGTGACTAATGACAGTGGAAGCAATCTTTTTATTCCCACAAAAACAAAAACAGAGTGGGATGCTTTTTTTGCGAATAGACCGGCAGGCGTTCAGATCGCCGCAGAAACATGGACTCCTGCCCCAAATACCTATTGTAGCAGTGAAAATTTTCAGCAAGTCAATGAATGCGGTGACCTGAAATTTGTTACTGGTACAGTAACTTGTGGATCCACTTCTTGTACGGCAAGCCATACAACCGGTAGCTGCACCAACACATGTTCTGGCGGGAGTTGCACAGCATGCACGCCCTCATGTACTTGCGAGAGTGGGTGGTATAATTGCGATGGTAATTGGGGAAATGGTTGTGAGTCAAATGCGCCATGTTGTTCAAACGATTGTTCTTCTGGGAGTTATACTTGTAGCGGATCATATAATTATTTACAGTGCGGCAACTATGACGCAGATTCATGTCTGGAGTGGGGCACTGCAAATAGTTGCGGTAATACTAATTGCTCCGCGTCTAATACAACCGGTAGCTGTGTCAATACATGTTCTGGCGGAGGTTGCGTAACATGCACGCCCTCATGTACTTGCGTAAGCGGTTGGAGTGATTGCAATTCAAATATGTCTGACGGTTGCGAAACAAGCGGTAGCTGTGTGGCAACACCGGTTTGTCAAACTTCCTACCCTGATGTAACCGTGACGGGTGCTTTACTTGGCTCTGTCTGGGGTTCTAGTCCTTATACTGATGACTCTAATATAGGAGTGGCGGCAGTTCATGCTGGATTAATTAGTGTGGGTGAATATGCTGTTATTAAAAAAACAAGTGCCGGTTATCTTAGTTCTTACACAGGAAGCTCGCAGAATGGTGTTACCACGTCAAGTTGGAATAGTGGTTTCTGCGGGATTACTTTGAGTAGGGTGGGTTCGTTTTCTTGCACCGGCTCCATTGCCGGTAGTGCCACTGCTTACGATGCAGAGGAGAGCAGTGGTTTAACCGCGAATACGTCATGGACATACAGTGCCTCTGATACCGCGACTAAGTGCCAGTATAGGTGCGATACCGGTTATAATTGGAATGGAAGCACCTGTGTTTCCCCGTCTTATAGTTGCACCGGCTCAATCGCAAACAACGCCCAAGCCTATGACACCGAAGAAAGCAGCGGCCTTACTGTAAATACGCCATGGACATACGGCGCCTCTGATACGGTGACCAAGTGTCAATACACGTGTAATCCAAGCTATGTTTGGAATGGATCCTGTGTTTTTCCGTCTTATAGTTGCACCGGCTCAATCGCAAACAACGCCCAAGCCTATGACACCGAAGAAAGCAGCGGCCTTACTGTAAATACGCCATGGGCATACAGTGTTTCTGATACTGCAACTAAGTGTCAATATACTTGTAGTCCTGGTTATGTTCGAAGTGGAAGCGCCTGTGTTTCATTGCCGAATAGCTCTAGATTAATTAGTTATTCAGTTCCTCCTGTTGTAGCGCCTGGTAATTCTTTTATGGGTTTTGTGGTGTTTAATAATAATGGTGGAACAACCTGGACTTCTAATTATAGGCTTGGTTCTCAAGATGCTGAGAATAATTCAACATGGGGAACAAATAGAATCTATTTGCCAAATATAGTTACACCTGCGAGCGACGTAAGGTTGGATTTTAGCTTGTGGGCGCCAAATACACCGGGTAATTATCGTTTTTCCTGGAAAATGGTTGAGGAGATGGTTCAATGGTATGGTGATAAGTTGGATGTAAATATCACTGTTTGTGCACATGAATGTACTGAAAATGCGAAAAGATGTTCCGGGGGAGGAGCGCAGACATGCGTGACAAATGCCGATTCCGATCCTTGTCGTGAATGGAGCACAACAATTGCCTGCGACCAGTGTAAAACATGTAGTAATGGTACTTGTGTTAATGTTACAAATAATACCGCCTGTAGCGAAGGTGGTAGTCCTGGTACGTGTCAAAATGGGGATTGTAGGGTTTGTAAATGGACTGCTTATTCAGTGGCAGGCGGCTCACAATGTAGAAACAGTTATCCGTCTGGTTATATCGACGGTAGTTCTTGCACGTGTGGTGATATTTCAACACCGATGGCATGGTATTGTCAACCAGGCGGTGTTGGTGCGTGCAATCCTCCTCAAAATCTTTATTATTGTCGTCAATGGTATCATAGATGTCAAGAATACTAGTAGTTTTGCAAATAATATTTAACATCCCCCGCATTTTAAAAAAATGCGGGGGTTTTTGGATGGTTTATTGATTGATTTTAGGCAATGGCCGGATATGTTTTTTAGATGGCATTGATTTGTTGTCCGGCGGTTTGATTTTATACCTTCTGTCTTGGTTTAGTTTTTTAGATGCGGTTGACAATATTTCGCATATATGATATTGTATCCGTAGATACTAAAAAATCTAGTAAATATGGAAATAAATCAAAAAATTCAAGAAATGCCTTATTTGTCCAAAACGGCCTTGGATAACGCATTTGGCAAGAATCCGAATACTTTGCGGAATTCGATTGCTTATTGGAAAAAAAATAATTCTTTAGTGCAGATAAAGCGCGGTTTTTTCGTTTATCGCAGTTTTTTGGAAAAAAAAGACAATGCCTTGTACTATCCTCGTTTTATCGCAACCAAGATGATCGAACCGAGCTATTTGAGTAAGGAATTCGTTTTGCAAGACTACGGAATGTTCACGGATGCGGTATTCGGATATTCGCTGGTAACAATAAAAAAAACGCAGATCATATCAAATAAATTCGGGGTGTTTAACTACCAATCGATCAAGCCGGATTTGTTTTGTGGTTTTATCGCGAAAAATTACGGTAATACGTCCTGGAATATCGCTACTAAAGCCAAGGCCCTGTTTGATTATATCTATTTTAATAAGAATAAATTCAGACAAATAAGCTTTGCGGAATTAGAGGCATTAAGATTGAATTTGGATCTAATGGGAAAGAAAGACTGGGCCGAATTTATGATTTATGCGAAAAAGGCTGATAAAAAAACGCAAAGTATTTGCGTCTTAGCGAAAAAATATGTTAATCGATGATCTACAAAAAATAGTTAATGAAAGCCGGGCGGCTAACAAACCGCTGGAATATATAAAGATAGAATTGAAGGAAGCGCTGATTATGCGCACGCTTGATTTTGTATATAATTCGCCCAAGTACAATAAATTGATTTTTTGCGGTGGAACCGCTTTAAAAGTGATTGCTAAGACAAACAGATTATCCGAGGACTTGAATATGGATTATATTGGTAAAGAATTTGATTTGAAAAAGCTGGCCGATGATCTTGTTTTGTATTTTCAAAAATACGGATTTTTTGATTTGCAATATGCGATTCGTGCGAAAGAAAAGATATTGTTTATAAAATTCCCGGTTTTATTCAGACTTGGCTTGGCGCTAAATCAAAAAAATGAATCGGATTTATTGTATTTGAAGATCGAAATAGAAAAAAATCAATATAAATTATTTGACATTGCTATGACACCGATTATGGCTGATAATTTGTTTTTCGTTATTCGCCATTATGATTTACCGACTTTGTTTGCCAATAAAATCGGAGCGATTATCGGGTGTAAAGGAAAAGTTTTTAATGATAAATATGATTTTAAGGGCAGGGATTTTTATGATCTGATTTGGTTTTTGGAGCACAAAATCAAGCCGAATTTTAATCGAGTTAAAGAAATACTTAAAAAAGAACAAAATATTAATATTACGGATTTGACTGATGTTTGGAGCATTTTAAGTGACAGGATAACTAAAATAAATTCCGAAGGCATTTATGTTGATATGAGGAATTTAACAAACTCGGATGAATCGATAAAAGTTTTGGCAAAAAATTATGCGGTTGTTTATCAATCTTTGATTGAAAAGTTGTGAATTATTTGATGATAATTAACATTTAAAATAGTATGATATATATGCATTGTAAATATAAAGTAAGATTTATTATGTGAAAAATAATATAAGATTAGTAAAAAGATACTTGGAAGAAGATTTGCGCGCCTTGATCGTTCTATTCGCAGTTCAAAATAGATTTAGGAGATCCGGATAGATTTAACAGCTTGCATTTATTTGTTTATTTTTTTAATTTTTGCTATAATTTATATGCACAAGCTGATTGTGTATTAGTTTAATTTGTTTATGCTCTGGTAACTATATGAAAGATAACATAATCGCCGGTTTGGATATCGGCTCAACCGAAGTGCGGCTGGTAGTCGCCCAGCACAAAAATACCGGCGAAGGCGAAGAATTGCAGATAATAGGCGCGGTCAAAAGCCCCTCGAACGGCATCAATAAGGGCGCTGTCAAATCAATCGAAGACGTAACTTCGTCTATTTCGGCTTGCTTGGAGAAAGCCGAACGTTTAGTCGGAGTACCCCTTGATAGCGTTTGGGTTTCCATAAATTCTCCGCATATCAAATGCGAGAAAAGCCGCGGCGTGGTTGCTGTCAGCAAGGGCGATGGCGAGATCAGCCAAGACGACGTGGCACGCGCTCTCGAGGCGGCCCAAGCTTTATCCGTCCCGCCAAATTACGAGATTTTGCACGTAATACCGATCAAATTTACGGTTGATAATCAGAGCGACGTCAAAGATCCTGTCGGCATGACGGGAGTGCGGCTTGAAGTGGAAACGCTCATTGTCCAAGGTCTTTCCAGTCAGATTAAAAATCTTACAAAAGCGATATTCCGCACCAATCTCGATATCGAGGATTTAGTTTTGTCGCCATTGGCGGCGGCTGAGGCCGTAATCGGCCAAAAACAAAAAGAATTGGGCGCCGCCATAGTCAATATCGGCGCCGCAACGACCAGCTTGGCTGTTTTTGAAGAAGGCGAGCTTTTGCATACCGCTGTTATTCCAATCGGCTCCGATCATATTACGGCCGATGTGGCGATCGGTTTGCGCTGTCCCATAAACTTTGCAGACAGGATTAAATGCGAATTCGGCAGTGCTCTGCCGGAAAATTTCGGCGAAGACGAAGAAATAAATGTCGCCCAAATCGCCAAGGAAGAAGGTATTGAAGAAGACTTCTCAACTGTTAAAAAGAAATATTTAGCCGAAATAATCGAAGCGCGTGTGGAAGAGATTTTTGAAAAAATCGACGAGGAGTTCAAAAAGATTGAACGCTCCGGCATGTTGCCGGGAGGAGTATTCCTGATCGGCGGCGGCACTAAGCTTGCCAATATCGTAGAGGCGGGAAAAAAGAAATTGCGTTTGCCGGTAAGCTTGGGGGCTAATAAAAAAATTGCGACAATTATCGACAAAGTGAATGATACGGAGTACCTGAATGCACTGGGTTTAATTATTTGGGGTAATAATCTGTCTTTATCTTCAAATCGCAAGGGAAATAAATTTACCGACAAGATTAATGTCGGCAAGGGCGTTGATCAGGTAAAGAAATGGTTTAAGGCGCTGATGCCATAGTAAAATTTTCAATTTCTAGTTTTCAATTTTCAAATAATGAATAAATTTTCAATGATAAAATTTTTTAAAATTGTGTTGTTAAAAATTGTTTGAAAATTGAAAACTAGAAATTGAAAAATTTTTTACTCTGAACAAATAATTTGTACACCCCGCCTTTTTCAAAAGCGGTTTTTTTTATTTGCAGTACTTGCTTTTTTTTAATAAATATTATATTATTATAATAATAAAATACAGGTTCAAAGTATCTGAAAAATACAAAAAAATCTAAATTTTATATCATAAATCATAAATCATAAATCATAAATCATAAATCAACAAATATGGCCGAAGTCAAACCAGAACTTGAAACTTTTGCAAAAATAAAAGTAGTCGGAGTCGGCGGATCAGGCGGATCCGGTTTGAACAGGATGATCGAAGCGGGTGTAAAGGGTGTTGAGTTTATCGCAGTGAACACTGATGTGCAGGCCTTGCATTACAATAAGGCCGGAAAAAAATTGCATATCGGCAAATCGATTACGCGCGGACTTGGAGCCGGCATGAACCCCGAACTTGGTCGGCAGGCGGCCGAAGAATCGCAAAATGAGATCCGCGACGCGCTTAAAGACGCGGATATGGTTTTTGTTACATGCGGCCTGGGAGGCGGAACAGGCACCGGAGCCGGACCGATCGTGGCTGAAATCGCCCGCGATTTAGGCGCACTTACTGTTGCGGTTGTTACCAAACCTTTTCAATTCGAAGGAGCTCAAAGGCGGAATATAGCAGAGAGAGGATTGGCTGAATTATCCGATAAAGTCGATACTATCATCACGATCCCTAATGATAAATTGTTGCAAGTGATTGACAAAAAAACATCGCTTTTGGATGCGTTTATGGTGGTTGACGAGATACTCCAGCAAGGCGTACAAGGCATTGCTGAATTGATTACTGTTCCCGGATTGATTAACGTTGACTTTGCGGACGTGAAAGCGGTTATGGCTAATGCCGGTTCAGCGCTGATGGGGATCGGAACGGCATCGGGCGAAAATAAGGCGATCGAGGCCGCTAAAATGGCGATCAACTCCCCGTTATTAGAAATGAACATCGAAGGTGCGCGCGGTATTTTATTCTCGATTACCGGCGGTGTTAATTTGGGGATGAACGAAGTGAACGAAGCCGCTAAAATAATTACAGCATCAGCCGATGAAGATGCAAAGATCATCTTTGGCTCGGTGATTGATCCTAAAATAAAAGATGAAATAAAAATAACGGTTGTGGCAACGGGTTTCGACGGCAATTACGGAAAAAAGAAAGACCTGCTTTCCCAGGAAAGGCCATATACGCCGAGCGCATATATAGCGGAAAAAGAAGAGCGCGATTTAGCGGAAGCCGAAGATCAAAAACGCAGAGAAAAGCTCAAATCCTTCCCGCTAAAAGCGGCCCAGGCCGAACCGGCCAAAAAGAAAGAAGTGGCAAGCGAAGGAGAAGATGATGAAGAATTGGGGATACCGGCATTTATTCGGAAAAAGATGATGTAGAGCAAAAACCTTTTAAATTGTTTAATATTCGTGAAATATTAAAGAATCGAAGTCATACTTCGATTCTTTTTTTGGTCAGAAAAGCCAAAAGGTAGAATATCGACGGTATTGGGGATAAATCAAAAGCCCACAAGTAATTGAAAAATTATTTGTGGGCTTTTTTATATGGCAGTCAAAAATCTAAAATTTCATATTGAGAGCGATGACTATTTCGGCACCTTGGCCACGGTCTTGGATTTGGTGAGGCAAAGAATGGACGATGATGAAAACGAGCACGAAATCAAATCGCTCAAGAATGTGGTTAAGGATCTGATGTATCTGCAAGAGCGGTACAAAATTGTGAAAAAAGGTTGAAAATTGAAAATATTAATTTGTCGGTTTTTTGCCGGCAACTAGAAAGGGGGTGATATCCATGGATAAATCCCAGACTTCTGTAAGCGAGTATTCTGAAGACTACCCGCTGGGCGGAAGCGTTGAGCCATATGATATTTGGCGAGAAAAGCAATTGATTGATCAATACTGCTATTTCGTCAAATCATTGGAAAATAAGACATCCACCTCTTTGGGGAGGCAGATGTCCTAGGTGTTTCGATAAACTTCCATGTCTATTGGAAAAAGCAACTTTCCCATAGACTTCGCTACAACCGTATCAATTTACGGTTTAGTAGTCAAGCGAACAAAGGAAGTGATTATTAATTAATAATATTGGCGTTTTATGCGCCAATCAAGAAAATTATGCAGACTAAAACTATGACAAAACCTGCTATAAAACAGGCGAACAAGTCATTCGGCAACTTCTTTATGGAGGTGGCCAACACAAAGCCGTATTTCAAAGCGGCTTTCGAGGGTTTTGCTGGGTCAGGTAAAACTTACACATCAGCTTTGGTAGCCATTGGGCTTCATCAGAAAATCAAATCAAAGAAACCAGTCGTTATGTTTGATTCAGAAAAAGCGGCGAAGTTTTTAAAGAGAGTATTTAATGAGGCAGGCATTGAGTTATTAGTCAGGGAATCACGCACGCTTGCGGACCTTAAAGAGTCTATGAGAATTTTGCGTGAAGAACAAATTTCGGATATTCTGATCATCGATTCAATATCTCATGTTTGGGAGGATACGGTTGAATCATACAAACGCAAGCTTAATCGCACGCATCTTCAATTTCAAGATTGGGGGATATTAAAGCCGATGTGGAAAGCCGAATTTTCCGACCCATTAGTTCGTGATCCGTATCACATTATTATGTGCGGACGTGCGGGCTTTGAATATGAGAATGAAATCAACGCAGATACTGGTAAGCGTGAAATCTACAAATCAGGAGTAAAGATGAAGGTTGAGGGTGAGACGGCGTATGAACCGGACATTCTTGTATTGATGGAACGCTTTGAGGAAATATTGGGCAAGGATAAAAAAGTATATCGCCAAGCAACGATTGTTAAAGACAGATCGACACAAATTGATGGCAAAGTTTTTATTAATCCTGATTTTACCAGTTTTGAACCGGCAATCAACGATATGTTGGCCTGTCCGGTAAAGCGAGAAATAATTGAAACGGATTCATCGGGTTTGTTTAAAACCGAAGAAGACAAGCGTGATTATGTCAGAAAAAAAGAGATTACATTAGAAAAAATAGCCAATGAATTATTCAAGGCTTGGCCGAGTTCTGGTGCCTCAGATAAAAAACAACGCATCGAAGTTTCCGAAGTGGTGTTTGGCACAAATAGCTGGGAGGAGATAAAGCTTAAGGGCTTATCTGAATTAACGGCGGGGCTTGAAACTTTAAAGATAGTAATACAAGACATTTTGGCGACTGACTTTCCAGATAAGGCAAAATCTAAGAAATCAGATGACGAAAATGTTGGTTAGCGAACCAAGCGTTCCTCACCTAATCGCCGAAAAGGTGAGATTGAAGTCACGCATACAATCAAGGAATTATCTTTTGGGAGAGTTCCGGCAGATTGTTAAGCGGGAGAATGAAAAGGATAGCAGAAGAATTGCGGAGATTGAGAGGATGATTGAAAGACTATCACCGAGAAAAAAGATAAAACATTTTTTGTTCTTTTGACTTTACATATACAAGGCCTTTGTGGCCTTGTAAGGCGAGGGGTCAACTAGTCCATGGGTCTGGTTTCGACTGGATCCACCCCTCGTGTTATAAGGCCACAACTCAATTATAACCATGCTTGTCACATGAAATATACAATAATTTTAAATCAGTTAGTTTTAGCTTTTACGAAACTCGATATAATCGAGGGTGCTATTTTAGATTATTTATATTTCATTTGTACTACTCCCAACGAAAAAATTGAGAAAGAGCGGATCGATGGTTATACATGGGTGAATTATAAGCATCTGATCAAGGACATGCCTTTGTTGCGCATTAAAAGCAAAGGGGCTATTACGCCAAGGATCAAGAAAATTGAAAAGGCCGGGTATATTGCCACCAAGATTATCGGGCAAAAAATGTACATTAAAATCCTATCTAAGATTGACGAACTGTTCACGAATATGAACGGTCAAAATTCCAAAAACCCCGATTCTGTTCACCAAAATGAACAGAGAGCTATTCACGAAAATGAACACGATAATAATACTAATAGTTATAAAAACAACGTTAACGTTACAGACCGGACTGTGGAAAAACTATCAGATTCGCAAAAGAGCAAATTGCAATATTTATTGGAACGCATTGGCGATCAAAAAAATATAAGAGCATGGATGGGAGTGGTGGAGCAGATAGGATTTCAAAAAGTGGAGAATATTTTATTGGATGTATCGGAAAGCACAGACGCAAAAAATAAAGGAGCGTGTGCGATGGGATTGGCCAAGAAGGCTGGTTACAAAATTTTTTATAGACCGAACAAAGACCGACTATGAGTGATTTAAAAAAAATAATTGAAAAAAATTTATACTTGCGAGTTGATTTTGATAATCGTTATAAAAAGTCCGAGCAGGGAGTAACTCAGGATACAAAATTCTTTTTAATTGGAGTGTTGCCGGTAGCAATATTTTATAAAAACGGAGAGCGGGAGAAAGCGAGCATCAATTATCCGTTAATAGTGGACAAGGATCCATTCTTGAGACGTTTGCAGGGTGTCAAAGCTACTGATCAGAAAATAGTAAAACCTTATAAAAGCAAAGTTAAAAATATAGTGAGCGGACTGGCTGGAGGATTTTCGAAGATTACCGAATCGGGAAAGTTTAATAATAAAGAGTTTGAGAAAATATTAATTATAAATTTTGATTTAAAAGATGCAGGAAGTTCAAAACATAAAAATAGAGGAGATCAAGCCGTACTCCAAGAATGCCAAAAAACATCCGACCAAGCAGATTAAACAGATAGCGGAAAGTATCAAGGTGTTCGGTTTTAATCAGCCATTGGTTCTCGATGGGAGCAAGGTGATCATTGTCGGTCATGGACGTTATGAAGCGGCTAAATATATTGAATTGCCGGAAGTTCCTTGCGTGATAGTAGATCTATCCGAAGAGGATGCTAAGGCTTACAGATTGGCTGACAATAAGCTCAATGAGAGCGATTGGGACATGGAATTGGTTATTGAGGAGCTTAGAGGCTTGGATACGAGCAAGGTGGAGATTACGGGCTTTGATTCCGACTTATTGATTCAGATCAAGGAAGATGAGTTTGATGCCGAAGGAGAGTACGAAAAGATTAAAGAACCGAATGCCAAAGAGGGAGATATCTATGAGTTGGGAATCCATAGGTTGATGTGCGGTGATTCGACCAAGCGTTCTGATGTTGAGAAATTAATGGACGGCAAGAAGGCGAGATTGATATTTACGGATCCGCCGTACAATGTGGATTATAAATCGCCGGGAGGACTTGATTATAATTCGACAAAATACGGAGGAACAGGCGGAAAGATTTTCAATGATGATAAGACAGACGATGAGTGCTTGGAATTTTACACTGATGTTTTGGAAAATTTATATAAATTTACAACCGATGATGTAACGCTTTACTGGTGGTTTGCTAATAAGAACAATCATATTAATAGGCAGGCGTTTGAGAATGCCGATTGGCACATGTCACAGATTATTATTTGGCTTAAGAATTCAATGGTTTTTTCTCGAGGCCAAGATTATCACCGGCAATATGAGCCTTGCATGATGGGCTGGAAGAACAAGAAAAGCCATTATAAAAATAAGAAAATTAATAATTTAAAAGACGTATTCAACCTTGATTTTGATGATTATAACGAAATGCTTGATGTGTGGTTTGAAAAACGAGATGTTACGCAGAAGTATGTTCATCCCACGCAGAAGCCGTTGCGGTTAGCTGAAAGAGCATTAAAGAAAAATAGTGAAAAAGGTGATGTGGTTATTGATTTATTCGGTGGTTCCGGTTCGACATTAATGGCTTGTGATCAATTAGGGAGAACATGCCATTCGATGGAGTTAGACCCGAAATACGTTGATGTGATTATCAAAAGATATGAAAGCTATACAGGAAAACAAGCCAGAAAATGCGAACAATCTTGAAATCTTGAAAAAAGATACGAATTCAAGTTGGGGTGGTGCAAGGAATAATGCGGGCAGGTTAGCAAAGAAAGATAAGGAATGCGTTAGGAAAATGAAGGCGAAAATAGAAAAGCATGGACTGGGCGTTGAGGTGGTAAATGGCAAACGTCAGAGCCGGGTGGAAATTCTGTTAATGGTTCTATTTCGAGAGGGTGCCAAGGGTAATGTTCCGGCA
>Ga0265296_1001722_pt1 | contig 24107 bp, 23 predicted proteins | sample MunlanPumphouse1_FD_189073 | JGI IMG/M metagenome (GOLD analysis project Ga0265296, IMG submission 189073) | Groundwater microbial communities from a municipal landfill in Southern Ontario, Canada - Pumphouse #1 | ecosystem: Environmental > Aquatic > Deep subsurface > Groundwater | place... | reverse complement strand
CGAAAGAACGAAAAAGTTTCGTCTTCATAGCCCTCCTTGTTTTTTTGTTAAAAATAAATTAAAATAATACTACAGTTTAATTTTAGCAGATTTTTTTACTAAGACAAAATTGTAATTATGCCCGGGTGGCGGAATTGGCATACGCGCCAGCCTTAGGAGCTGGTTCTCGCAAGAGATTGTGGGTTCAAATCCCACCCCGGGCATTTTGTAAAATAAAAATGCGGGATTCCCGAAAGGGATTGCGGGCTTAGCCCGCACACCGTAAAACCGTTTGCGGCTCCGAGGATGGCACCGAGGCGCTTTCAAATCCTCTCGCCCGCAGATGAAAGCAGAAAATATTAATTTCTGCTTTTTTGTATACGTATTGACAAAAAAATAATTTTGATATATTTTTAAATGTTAGTTGTACCGGGGAGGAAAAGGAGGAGGGTAGGATGAGTGGGCTACCGAAGGTGCTCGTGGTCGAGGATCACTCGGCATGGCGTTCTTACTTCGCCCGAGAGTTCGCGGGTTGGGCGACGCTTCTGCAGGCTCGTACCGTTCCGGAAGCAAGACAGCTTTTTGCGGAGCATTCTGATATCAGGGTGATTGCTCTCGACGGCTGTCTTCGGAGAATCATGGGCAGTAAGCCCGACACACTGCCCTTGATCGACGAGCTTCACTTGACCTTTGGCGGGACGATGATCGCCATGTCAAGCGACCGGGGGTTTCGGCAGATGATGCTCACAGCAGGTTGTGCTTGTGAAATCGGCGACAAGGAAAAACTGCCGAGAGAGGTCAAGCGGTTGCTCGCCGGCGGTTAGGAGAGGAGGTCAGAATGAAGGCATGGAAAGCGCAGGTATGGGCGGCAGTATTTCTCCTCGCGGCCTCGGGTTGCATCATTGCCGCTGGAGTGAACTTCGGGGATGGCGAGCCGGAAATCGGCTGGCAGTTCGTCGTTGTTTTCGTCGTCTTGATCGCGATCGCGATCTACCTCGCTTGGCTCGAGAGGAAGAAGCGCCACGAGGAGACGCGGCATATCTACGGGTAGTGTTGGGGAGGAGGGAGGTGGCGGATGTACGAGAAGGTTTTGGATGCAGCGGTGGGAGCGGCGATCTTCGTCGTGGTGGGACTGATTCTGTACGCCAGCGTGCGTTTCACGGGCTCCGTCTCATCCGGCTTCGTTGTTCTCGCCGCCATGGGCGCGGTGTCTCTCTGGAGTTGTTTCGCTTCGAGCGGGGCCACTCCGGCCGACTTCGCCGTGAACATCGTGTTCGCCCTGCTCATTTCTTTGGGGGTACTTCTTGTCTTCGGTGTCATCTTCGACGAGGCGACCGTTACCCGCGTCGTGCTCCTGACTCTCGTGGCGATGTTCATCGTGGGGGTCATCCTCTTCAACCTCGAGGGGAGGAGATGTAAAGTCAGGTCGAAGGAGAGACGACCTGCGGCTTGATTTGTCAGACGGGACCAGCGATGGCAACCCGTCTTTTTATTTTTTTAAAACCCCCTTGACATCTTTTTTGAGTAGTATTAAAATACTAATGTACTAAGAAAACGGAGGAAGTTGTCCACAATTTATCCAGAACTGTCTTTGACGATTTTCCTCTGATATTGGGCAAAATATGGTAAAACAATTCTTAAATTTTAAGTTCCCGAGTGGCTAACCCATTTTTTGGTCGTACCAAGCCGCTCGGAAGAGCGGTTTTTTTGTCGCAAAAGCGCAAAAGAAGCAAAGACACAAAATCTAAAATTATTTTTTGCTCCCGCCTCTGGTGCGAAATAAAACGAGAGGCGAGAAACAGAAAAAAATTGTTCATTAACAATTGAATAAAAGAGCATCTTAATACCCAAGAAAAAAAGAGAACCAATAAAAAAATGAGAATTGTAAAATTGTATGTTTTAACAATTCTTGTGGTTAGACAAAAGAGCGTACGGTGGATGCCTAGACACCAAAAAACGATGAAGGACGTAGTAGCCTGCGATAAGCCTCGGGGAGGTGGCAAGCAACCTTTGATCCGGGGATTTCCGAATGGGGTAACCCGATCTCGATTAAACCGAGATCATCGCTATCTAAATTCATAGGGTAGCGAAGATAACCCGCTGAAGTGAAACATCTCAGTAAGCGGAGGAAAAGAAACAAAAATCAGTTTTTCAGTTTATCAGTTGCGGTCGCCCTGCGACCCGTCGGTTATTTAGGAAACTAGATAGCCGGCAAACTGATTAACTGATTAACTGATATATTCCCCCAGTAGTGGCGAGCGAAAAGGGAACAGTCTAAAACCTTGTTAGTGTTTTAGTGGATGGTCGGTGAGTCGCAAGACAATCCGGCCGCTGCTAATTAAAGGATTGGGCCGTTGCTAACAAGGGCATGCGAGTCAGTTATGTTGTCTTCCCAAAAAAGACAGGCAAGGAACAAGCCCGAGCAATCGGGACAGCTTTCCTAGGAGAACCCCCGCGGAAACGGGGACCATAGAGGGTGATAGTCCTGTATCCAAAAGGAGCTGTAATCTTGCGATAGTTGACTCAAGTACCACAGGCCTCGTGAAATCCTGTGGGAATCCAGCACGACTATGTGCTAAGACTAAATATTTTTTGGTGATCGATAGTGAACTAGTACCGTGAGGGAAAGGTGAAAAGTAGGCCGGTGAGGCCGATGAAAAGTACCTGAAACCATACGCTTACAAGGAGTCAGAGCCCGCAAGGGTGATGGCGTTCCTATTGAAGAATGAGCCAACGAGTTTATTGTGCGTGGCTTGGTTAATCTCCCATGGAGAGAAAGCCGAAGTGAAAGCGAGCCTTAATAGGGCGTTTGTCGCGCGCATAAAACCCGAAACCGGGTGAGCTAGCCATGACCAGGGTGAAGGTTCGAGAAATCGAACTGGAGGTCCGAACCCACATGCTGTGCAACACATGGGGATGAGTTGTGGTTAGAGGAGAAATTCCAATCGAACTCGGTAATAGCTGGTTCTCCCCGAAATAGCTGTAGGGCTAGCCTCGGATATACAATATAGGGGTAGAGCACTGAATGGTTCAATTCGGCGAAAGTCGATTGCACTAATCAAACTCCGAATACTATATTTTTAGTCCGGGAGTCAGACTGTGAGGGCTAAGCTTCACTAGTCAAAAGGGAAACAGCCCAGACCGTCGCTTAAGGTCCCTAAATCCGAATTAAGTGTTAAAGGTGGTGGAAAGACTCAAACAACTAGGAGGTTGGCTTAGAAGCAGCCATCCTTTAAAGAAAGCGTAACAGCTCACTAGTCGAGTTTTTCTGCGTCGAAAATAATCGGGACTAAATTCGGTACCGAAAGCACGGGTTCTCCGATTTATCGGAGAGCGGTAGGGGAGTTTTTTCGAGTCGGCGAAGTCGCATCCGTAAGGAGCGGTGGAGGCTCGAGAAGTGAGAATGTTGGCATAAGTAACAAAAATGCTGTTGAAAACACAGCACACCGATAGCCTGAGGTTTCCTGGGCAACGCAAATCGACCCAGGGTTAGTCGGGCCTAAGCTGAGGCCGAAAGGCGTAGGCGATGGAAAAGCTGGTTAATATTCCAGCACCTTCATATTTTTGTTTATAAGTGCGCTTCTATGTGGCAAGAGAGCGTTTTGGTTATACGCTTGGCTCCTTGAGCAATCAAGGGTCCGCAGGTGAAGCCGCAAGGTGGAGCCGATTCTTGTAAAGTGGAAGCCTAGAAAAGCTTATAAACGTTAAGGGTATGGAGTCCGTACCGTAAACCGACACAGGTAGGCAAGGCGGGAAGCCTAAGGTGTACGGGAGAATCCTCGTTTAGGAACTAAGCAAAAAAACTAGGCGTAAGTTCGCGATAAGCCTTGCCCCGAGCAATCGGGGCTGCAATAAAAATATCTCAAGTGACTGTTTACCAAAAACACAGGTCCCTGCGAAAGCGCAAGCTGATGTATAGGGGCTGATGCCTGGCCAGTGTCAGAACGTTAAGGGGAGAGGTCATCCGTCGCAAGACGGGGCAGCCTTGAACTGAAGCGCTGATGAACGCCGGCGATAACTATAATCGTCCTAAGGTAGCGAAATCCCTTGTCGGGTGAGTTCCGACCCGCACGAATGGCATAACAACTTGAGAACTGTCTTAACGAGGAACCCGGTGAAATTGCAAGAGGGGTGAAGATGCCCTTTACCCACGGCTAGACGAAAAGACCCCGTGAAGCTTTACTACAACTTGATATTGGATTAAGACTAAACATGTTCAGCGTAGGTGGGAGCCGCAAGGCGCCAATGAGACACCACCCTTGTTTAATTTTAATTCTAATCTCGGACCGTAATCCGGTTTGGGAGACAGTGTCTGGTGGGTAGTTTAACTGGGGCGGTTGCCTCCTAAAAAGTAACGGAGGCGTTTACAAAGGTTGGCTTAGCCCGGATGGAAACCGGGCTGGACGCGTAAAGGCACAAGCCAGCTTTACTCGAAGACTTACAAGTCGCCGAGTTGCGAAAGCATAACTTAGTGATCCGACGATCCAATATAGGATGGTCGAAGCTCAACGGATAAAAGCTACTCCGGGGATAACAGGCTGATCTCCCCCAAGAGTCCATATCGACGGGGAGGTTTGGCACCTCGATGTCGGCTCATCGCATCCTGGGGCTGGAGAAGGTCCCAAGGGTTTGGCTGTTCGCCAATTAAAGCGGTACGCGAGCTGGGTTCAGAACGTCGTGAGACAGTTCGGTCTCCTATCTGTCGTGGGCGCGGAAATTTGAGGAAACTCTTCCCTAGTACGAGAGGACCGGGAAGGACGAACCTCTAGTGTACCAGTTGTTCTACCAAGGGCATAGCTGGGTAGCTACGTTCGGCAACGGATAAGCGCTGAAAGCATCTAAGTGCGAAGCCGGTTCCAAGATTAAATTTCGTTTAGACCCCTTGAAGAATACGAGGTTGATAGGCGGCAGGTGTAAGGTCCGTAAGGATTTAAGCCGAGCCGTACTAATAGGTCGAGTTTAACCACAAGAATTGTTCAAACATACATACAAAATATTTCAAGCTTTTAGCTTGAAATCCCGGTGCTACTAGCGAAGGGGCCACACCCGTTCCCATCCCGAACACGGAAGTTAAGCCCTTCAGCCCCGATGATACTCTTTGGGGAAAGTAGGACAGTACCGGGTTTTCAAGTTAAAAGCATAAAAACCGTTCCGCAGCATTGCGGGGCGGTTTTTAAATTCACTTGATATTTTTGCGACTATAAGTTAACCTGATTAAAGAAGATTTCAATTTAGATATATTTGATTTATATGACGCAAGTTATTATTTTAGCCGCAGGAAAAGGAAAACGGATGGGAGCGGCCTTGCCCAAAGTACTCTGCGAAGTCGGCGGAAAACCAATGGTTGAAAGACTCGTAGATTCAATACTGCAATCAGGGATCACAAAAAGACCTCTTGTTGTTATTGGTTACGGCACGGAAATTATCAAAAAATATTTGGGGACAAGGTGCAGCTATGTTTTGCAAGCGGAGCAGCTCGGAACCGCTCATGCCGTTTTGTGTGCTAAAGATTTTTTGACCGACGCTCTAAATATTATTGTGGTTAATGGGGACACGCCATTTTTGCGGCCGGAGACATTAGTAAAATTGGCCGCGGCCCACGAAGAGAAACAGGCCGTACTTACTTTAGCCACCCTTCGTTTGCCAGATTTCAACGAATGGCGCGAAATTTTTTATGATTTTGGCAGGATCACGAGAGATGAATCCGGGAAAATTAGCGCGATTGTAGAAAAAAAAGACGCCACGCCGGAACAATTAAAAATATCAGAAGTTAACCCGTCTTTTTTTTGTTTTAAATCAGATTGGCTGTGGGAAAATTTAGCAAAAATTAATTGTGAGAATGCTCAAGGAGAATTTTATCTTACCGATTTAGTTAAACTCGCGATTTTGGAAAATTGTAAAGTAGAGACCTTGGTAACTGATGATCCAACTGAGGCCGTGGGAATTAATACGCCAGAACAACTGGGCCTGGCACAATCATTAAGCCAAAAATCACTATAAGCTAAAATTACTATGCCGGGAGGTAGACAAAAAATAGTTACGATTGGCGGGGGCACGGGAAGTTTTACAATTCTTTCCGGGCTGAAATGTTTTGATACGGATTTATCGGCTGTTGTCAGCATGGCCGATGATGGCGGTTCAACCGGCGTCCTGCGAGATGAACTGGGAGTTTTGCCGCCGGGAGATATCAGACAATGTTTGGTTGCTCTTTCCACCTCCGGCCAAGTTTTGAGAGAATTATTTAATTATCGTTACAGTAAAGGAGGACTTGGCGGTCATAATTTTGGAAATATTTTTCTATCGACTCTGGAAAAAATTACTGGCAATTTTAAAACGGCGGTTAGGGAAACGGGGCAACTGTTAAATATCAGAGGCAGGGTCATTCCTGTGACTTTAAATAATATACAACTCGTGGCCCGGCTCGCGGACGGTAAGAAAATTATTGGCGAGCACAAGATTGATGGATCAGGTCTATCCAATTTAGAAAAAATATACCTTTCGCCATCTGCCGTCATTAATCCGGAGGCGAGGGCGGTAATCGCGAGTGCTGATAAAATAATTATCAACCCGGGAAATTTATTTTGTAGCATAATTCCCAATTTTCTTGTTCGGGGTTTAGGCAGGGCAGTATTGTCTTCTCGGGCTAAAAAAATTTATGTTTGTAATTTAATGACGAAGAGGGGCCATACGGATAATTTTAAGGTGGGTGATTACGTCAAAACAGTTGAGAGATTTTTGGGTGGGAAGTGTTTGGATTATGTAATTTATAATAAAGAAGTACCTGAGGATTCTTTATTGAAAATATATTCTCGAGAGGGTGAGTATTTAGTTAAAAAGGGAAATTTTCCCACGAATTCAAAAATTAATTTTCTTGGCTTTAATTTATTAAGTAAAAAAATTTATAAACAAAAAGAGGCGGATCCTCTCCGGAGAACTTTGATTCGGCACGACAGTGAAAAATTGGCGCAGATTATTTATCAATTATGAAAGTTATTTTGGACTGGGATCATACGCTTTTTGACACAAATCATTTTAAGAATGATTTAGCCGGAGCGTTGGCTATTGCCGGGTTACCAAAAAGGATTTTTTTTGAAACTTACCAAGAAGCAGTGAGGCAAAAAAATGGATATTACGATTACGATTATCTCAAACATCTAAAAATTGTCGGGCAACGTCATCATCTTTCTTCTAAAAAAATTGTGCGGCTGAAACAGAAATTTTTGAAAGTAATGAATGATGGTTCCCGTTATTTATTTCCCGAAACCGTTAAATTTTTAAAAATTTTAAAAAAGAGCGGGGCGCGTCTTATTTTGTGTACTTTGGGAAATAAAGAATTGCAGAGGCAAAAAATTTATTCATCGGGAGCGCAAAAATATTTTTCTTTGATTTTAATAACGTCGGGTAGTAAACATAAAATCGTGCGGATTTTTGTGGAACCCAAAGAGAAAACATATTTTTTAAGCGATAATATTGATGAACTAAAAAAAGTGGCGGAGCGTTTTCCTTTTGTTAAATTAATTTTAAAAAAACGACCCGACAAAAAAGAGGCGGGGGAGGAAGCTCGTCGACTACGCCTCGCGTCTTTTACTAATCTTTTAAGAATAAGCAGATTTTTATTGGAAGACAGCAAAAAATAATAATATAAAAAGATAAAATAAATATGCGTTACGTTGCCGATTTACATATTCACTCAAAATATTCCCGCGCTTGTTCGCCGCGGCTTGTGCCGGAAGTTATTGTTGACTGGTGTCGTAAAAAGGGCGTGGATATTGTCTCTTGCGCCGACTTCACTCATCCAAAGTGGTTTTCTGAATTGAAAAGTAAATTGAAATTGGCGGCGAATGGTTTATACGAATTAGTGGAAGATAAAAATCAGAGAACGCAGCCAGTTTATTTTTTCATTTCCACTGAAGTCAGTTGCATTTATTCAAAGGGTGGTAGGTGCAGGCGGCTACACATTATTATTTTCGCGCCCTCGCTTGAAGTCGCGGGAAAAATTAATGAAAAATTGGGAACGCTCGGAAAATTGGCTTCCGATGGCCGACCGATTTTGGGGCTGGATGCTAAAAAACTCGCAGAGATTATTTTTGAAATTGATGAGCGGTGTATGGTAATTCCGGCGCACGCTTGGACGCCATGGTTTGCGATTTTTGGATCTAAATCAGGGTTTGATTCAATGGAAGAATGTTTTGACGAACTGGCGCCAAAAATTTATGCGATAGAGACCGGGCTCTCATCAGATCCGCTGATGAATTGGCGATTAAAAAAGTTGGATAATATTACTTTGGTCTCGCACTCAGACGCGCACTCGCCGGAAAATATTGGGCGTGAGGCGGACGTTTTTGAAATAGGAAACGGGGTGAAAAATTTTTACGATGAGATTTGTCGGATCATCAGAGAAAAAGATAAGAAAAAATTTTTGTACACAATCGAGTTTTATCCGGAAGAAGGAATGTACCATTTTGATGGGCATCGAGCTTGTAAAATTATGATGTCTCCGGCAGAAACAAGAAAGAAAAAAAATATTTGTCCGGTTTGCGGTCGGCCCGTGACAGTCGGAGTTTTAAATCGGGTGGAAGAATTGGCCGATCGTCCGGAAGGAGAGCGGCCAGAGAACGCGATTGATTACAAAAGTTTGGTGGGGTTAGACGACGCGATTGCCGAAGCGCTCGGAGTTTTCGGGCGGAGAACAAAAGCCGTGACGCGCGAGTATGATAATTTAATCGCAAAAGGAGGCAGCGAATTCCGAGTACTCTTAGATCTAACTTATGAAGAATTAGCCAAAATTACCCTACCCGAGATTGTGGAGGCCATTCGCCGAAATCGCGAGGGGAAAGTAAAAATTGAGCCGGGCTATGACGGGGTTTACGGGACGGTAAGGTTATTTAATGATAAAGAAAAGAAAAAAATAAAACAGGAAAGTTTGTTCTAAAATTTTTTTACTCTAAATTATAAAAGACCCCGCAATAAATGCGGGGTTATTTGTTTGTAGATAAATTTTCTGTACGCTTCGCGTTTGAAAATTTAAACAAACAAATAAAAAAACTTCTCCGTGCGCACGCAGGAGAAGTTTTTTAAACGTTATCTTCGTTTTTTCTTAGTCGCTTTTTTCTTTTTCGTTGGTTTTCTTTTGGCGACTTTCTTTTTGGCTTTCTTTTTTGCCATGGTTGTTCACCTCCTTCTTGTGAAAAGATAAAATGAGAATAAATTTTTAAAAAATTTAAAAACATTATTTTATTATACATTATTTTTTCGTTGTCAACAAGCGAAAAGTGGATAACTTTCGATTTTCTATGAGCGTAGAGAATTTATAAAATTGAGAACCCCTCACTAATTTTTCCGTGGGCTGTATTGCGCGGTATTAATATTATAAGAATAAAATATATTTTATTCTTTGATGTGGCGTTACAAGATTAGTGAGGGGGTTATTAACTGCCAAGGAAATTTTTTAAAATTTTTGGTCAATTAATACTACGTGTTATCTGCGCTCGTTCGCCCCGCCTTGGCGGGATCGCTCGCTTGATAATAAAAAATACCCGCGCGACTTATTTGATTAAGCGGCGCGGGCTACGTCGTTGGCGTTCGCTGGCAGCCCTTCTCCGGATCCCAGAGTTCCTTGAAACGTTCTCCGACCGAGAGACGAAGAGTATGGTCGTTGGGAAGTCGTCCCAACTTTACTTTTTCTCCGTTCGGAAGGATCAACTCCACTTCTATTATCTGGGGAGTTTGGCCGGGCCAGCAGGCCGAGCCATAGGTCATAAAGGTGGGACTCTCCCACCACTCCGGACGAACGCTCTTTGGCGCTCGTCCTTTTTTTCGACGAGCGCGCATGGTGGCACCTCCTTATAAAATAATAAAACACGAAATTTATTTTTGTGTCAAGAAAAAAAATAAAAAAAAGCCGCCGCGGGAAGACAGGTGGTCCTCTCGGGCGGCGGACTGGATGAGACGAGTTGACTCGCGCCTTGCGCGCTCACTTCCTCCTGCAGGTGCTCACTTGTGACGGATCGGGGCAGTTGACCACGACATCCACGACGTGGAAGCTGGCGCCGTGAGTACGCTTGATCGCGGTCGCGATGATCCGGGCGAGTTTCCCCCGGACCTTCTTTGGAATCGCCTCCTCGGAGTAGAGGCTGGCCACGACGAAAACGGTCAAGGAACCCATTGTGGGCAGGGGACTCCGCGATGCTTCGATCGCGAGATCATCCGCCTTGAGCTTGAGTTCCTTCATCTCAAGGCAGGCCCTTTCGATCTCCCCCTCGCACACGAAGGGCGCGCCGGGCGTGTTCAGCACCGTGATGTGCAGCAATGACACAGCTTTTTCCTCCTTTTTTGCAGCGCTCGGCTGCTCTTCTACTAACGAGAACCTCTCGTTTTGCCTTTATCCTAGCATCGGCCTTATCCATTGTCAATGAAGTATTGAGCGGTGAAAATTTACTTAACGGTCTTGAAAAAAATATCTTTTTCCGCTATGCTTTAAAAATAAATTGTGGGCGCATAGCTCAGTCGGTTAGAGCACGGCTCTTATAAAGCCGGGGTCGATGGTTCGAGTCCATCTGCGCCCATTTTATAATTGATAAAAAGTGTATATTTTGGTCGAAAAGTGTGATAAAATAGAGAAAAGCCATTATTTTTTTATGAAAAATTAGGTTGATACATAATTTATTATCCGCAAAGACGAGTTTGTGGTATAATTTAATTGTAATAATGGTAATATTTGATAAGTGATGTGAAATTTATTTGTCTGGTTGAGATTTTCTAATTTTTTATTCTACCACTAACCACCTAACAGTGCATCTAAACATATGCCAGAAAAAAAAGAGCAAAAAAAGTCTTCTCTAAAAGAAAAAGTCACTAATTTCGGCACCCTTATAAATCAAAGTCTCGAAGAAACGCGCAAAATGAAATTTGTGGGCGGCATTGATGAGCTTGAAAAGGCGGCGTCTGTGACAGAATTGGTTGATACGATTGTTCGCAAGGCTTGGGAATCTTGCGCGTCAGACATCCATATCGATCCACAACCGGGCTCATTATTAATTCGTTACAGAATTGATGGGGTTCTCCATGACATCCTGTCATTAAAAAAAGAGTTGCATCCCCTTGTTATTACTCGCATCAAGGTTTTATCGGGTATGCGAACGGATGAACATCTTCTGGCTCAAGATGGAAGATTCAAGGTTTCACAAGATTCAAGTGAAGTTGATTTGCGTGTTTCAATCATACCGACCTATTATGGAGAAAATGTTGTAATGCGCTTGCTTGTGGGCGAAGCAAGAGCCCTTGGATTAGGAGAACTGGGATTGTCTGATCATGATCTTGAAGCATTACACCGCTATATTCGCAAACCATACGGCATGATACTTGCCGCCGGACCAACCGGCAGCGGAAAAACATCAACCCTCTATTCAATTCTTAAAATTTTAAACTCACGGGATGCTTCTATCGTCACGATTGAAGACCCGATCGAGTACTCTATCGCCGGCGTAACCCAGATACAAGTAAATTATCAAACCAACCTTACTTTTGCGGCTGGTCTGCGTTCAATTGTAAGACAGGACCCGAACATTATTATGGTCGGCGAAATTCGAGATGAAGAGACTGCCGGTATTGCAGTGAACGCGGCCATGACCGGGCACTTGCTACTTTCAACCCTGCATTCAAATGACGCGCCAACAACCTTGCCAAGACTTCTTGATATGGGCATTGAGCCATTTTTGATGGCGTCAACGGTAAATGTGATAATCGGCCAGCGTCTCGTGCGAAGAATTTGTGAAAGTTGCCGATTTGAATATGTTCTTTCGCCGGAAGAACGCACAGCTTTATCAGCCGCGATACCTCAGGAATTGCTTGCCAGACAAAAAAAATTTTGGCGAGCCAAGGGTTGTGAAAAATGTAATAACACCGGCTACATAAAACGCGTTGGTATTTATGAAATTCTTGAAATTACCGAATCAATTAGAAAATTAATTATGATCCGAGCAAACGCCAATGAAATTCGCGAGGAGGCGAGAAAAGGCGGTATGACAACAATGTTTGAAGATGGTTTTGCAAAAGCCAGTCAAGGAATCACATCAATAGCAGAGATATTGCGCGTTATTCATGAGTGACGCAAAAAAATTCAAAACGTAAAATTGCAATCCATCCAATAATCTCAGAATTCGAAGTGAGTCCGGCCGAACTATACTATTTTGAATTTCTAATTATTTTATTATGGATAAAAAAACAAAGATCAAAGAAAAAGTTAATAGCAAAAAAAACGTCAGTAATGATAGAGGATCGTTTTTCGCGAGAGTGGGGTTAAGCGATAAAATCCTTTTTGCGAAACACCTTGCGGTAATGCTTGAGGCCGGTATCCCGCTTCGCGACGCTCTTGAAGTTCTTAAAGAACAGGTATTGAATAAATCACTGCGCCATATTCTCGGTATCGTGATAAAAGATTTATCCGGCGGTCAGGTTTTGGCGTTTTCTTTGGCTAAATTTCCAAGAGTGTTTGATCCATTTTTCGTCAATGTCATAGAAGTCGGAGAGGCCTCGGGCACGCTTCCCGCCTCGCTTAACTACCTAGCCGCTCAACTTGAGAAAACTCAGGATCTTAGGGGTAAAACCCGCAACGCCCTAATCTATCCGTTTATTGTGTTTATCGGCGCGATCGGAATTGGAATCTATCTTGGATTTTTTATGTTGCCTCAACTTGTGCCACTCTTCGCGTCTCTTAATGCTGAATTGCCCCTTACTACCCGCGTACTGCTTTTTATTACCACATGGCTCCGATCAAGCTGGATGGAGTTTTTAGTTGCGCTTGTTTTTTTAATATTGATAAGTTTTGTTGTCGCGAGAATCCGGGCTGTAAAATTTGCCACCAGTTTTTTGGTGATCAGAATTCCAATACTTGGTCGTCTATTTAGGGAAATCCAGCTTATGCAATTTTCACGCATTTTCGGCATACTTCTTAAAAGCGGGATTAAAATTGTTCCCGCGTTGCAAATAACAGCCGATTCATTAACAAATTTGGTTTATAAAAAACAAATTGAACAGGTTGCCAAACTGGTTGAACGCGGTGGTACGGTCGGCGAGGAACTTGGGAAGCATCGAAGACTTTTTTCAAAAACATCGGCGACAATGGTGGCTGTTGGTGAAAGAACCGGCCACCTTCCGGAAAGCCTTCTTTCTCTGGCCGATTTTTCAGAACGAGAAATTGACTCCATGACAAAAAACCTCTCAACATTGATTGAGCCGTTTGTTCTTATTTTTGTCGGATTTTTGGTTGGTTTTGTGGCTCTATCGATAATCACGCCCATTTACCAATTAACCCAGAGTTTTTCAAGATGATTTTAAAAACGAAGTTTAATTCGCCCCAAAACCCCTATGCGCGGGTTCACTCTCATAGAAATTATAATTGTCATCGGTCTTTCGGTAATTTTAGTGGGTTCTTTTTCTGTTTTGGGCAATCAAGCCATTATAAATCAGGAATTTGAGCGCGCAAAAGAGATAATTAAAAGTGAGCTTTTTCACGCGCAAGCAAAATCTATAAGCGGGGTAGATGATTCAAACTGGGGGGTTGCATTTATGAATAATCAAATAATATCTTTCCGCGGCTCAAGTTATGCCGGAAGAAATATAACATACGATAATGTAATAAATTTCAGTAACACTGTCAGCATCTCTGGAGCAAATGAAATTGTTTTTAACAGAATAGACGGCGGCATCATCTCTCCAATAACACTTACGATTAGCGCGGGCGCACAAACAAGCAATATATCTATAAATACGCATGGCGCGATCAGTTTACAATAACATGGCCACATTGAAAAATAATAACCGCGGTCAATCATTGATTGAAATTATTATTGCTGTGGGACTTTTTGCCCTGGCTATTAACGGGGTATTTTTACTTTTAAACAACCAAATTTCAAACTTGCAGACAATAAGAAACACTCTCACCGCGTCGTTAAAAGCCGAGGAGGGTCTTGAGGCCGCGAGACTTATCCGTGATCGGAGTTGGGATGAATTGACCGCCGGTACTCACGGCCTCAGTCTATCGGCCAACACATGGCAATTTCAAGGAAGTTCAGATGTTGAGAATGGATTTACAAGAACGATTACCGTTTCGGATTTAAGTTCTAACGAACGCACGGTTTCTTCTTCAATAAGCTGGCAGGCTTTTCCATCCGTTCAAAATTTCACACTCAATGCCATTTTTTCAAACTGGCGCAATCTGATCTCGCATTTGTTGTCTGGCAATTGGGAAAATCCCCAAACTCTTGGCACGATTGATCTTGGGGCGGGTAATATCGGCACATCGCTTGCCGTACGAAATGGTTTTATATATCTAGCCGCAAGCGCTCAAGATTCCAAAAAAAATGATTTTTATATTGTGGATGCGACGGACGGCAACAACCCCGCGCTAAGAGGAAACATAAATACTGGTCCGGGTTTAAATTCTGTCGCTATTTTTGGCGATTATGCCTACGTGGCGAATGACGATGACGATGCCCAATTGCAAATCATTAACATCTCAAATCCCAACTCCCCCAATCTTATTTCCTCACTTGAATTAACTAATAATCACGAAGAAGGAATCGCCGTAGCCGCACAAGGTAATTATGTTTATGTCGGAACTGAAAGATCAGACGGGCGGGAATTTTTTGTCGTCAATGTTTCAAACCCGCTAAATCCAACCGTTACGGGCTCTTTGGAAATTGATGCTGATGTTAGTGATATTTTCGTTTACAACGATCGAATTTTTCTCGCTACAGCCAACGATGCAAAGGAATTTATCGTGATCAACGCTACATCTCCCGCCAATCCAATCCAGACAGCCGTCATTGATTTGCTCGGTTCTTCCGAAGATGGCCGAGCTGTTTATGTGAATTCTCAAGATAATCGCGCTTTTATTGCTCGCTCGGTGGGCGGAAACCATTCCACTCACCCCGAGGTCGCGGTAATTGATGTGACAAACCCCGACGCGCCGACCACCCTCGGGTCTTTAAATTTCACAGCCGATGTTAATGGTGTCTTTGCCGCCGACAATTTACTTTTTCTGGCCACCAGTATTTCGAACGAAGAATTTAAAATTTTTGAGGACACAGACCCTGCGGACATGACTTACTATAGTGGTCTTAATTTCCCACAAATGGCAACGGATCTGGCTTTTGAAAACAACACTATTTATGTTTCAGTTCGATCAAACGACGCGCTTCGTATTATTAGTTCACAATAGAGAGTGTCAATCGTTTTGAATTTTGAATTCCCAATAATGAATAATCGATATAAAAAATCTAAAGGCGTTACTTTGATTGAAACTCTCATATATGTAGGTATTACTGCGATTTTAGTCAGCAGTATCGTTCTTTTGACGCAGGTCATACTAAATACAAGTGTTAGGGTAAAAACATCCATTACTCTTGAAGAGAATCTACAATTCGCGATGGTTCAAATTGTAGGAAAAATACAAAAAGCCGCCAACATCAGCGCGCCAATCAGCGGCACGGCAAACAGTTTAACGCTAGGGATGACCTCAGCACCAGAAAATCCGACAGTCTTTTCACTATCAAATGGAGCCATTATGATGACCGAAGGGTCCGGGCAGGCTCTGCCGGTTACATCAAATGAAATTGAAATAACCAATCTTTCATTTACTCGTTTAGACGCTATGTCAGCGGCAGTCCAGATGCAAATTACCGGCCAGTTACGAAACGTATCCCCGTCTATTCAAACGACCCATACTATTTCAGACACAATTGTGTTGAGAAGATAGTTGTAAATGGGGTGAAGAAAAATAGAGCGTGAGAATTAAGAAGATAAGACGTCCCCGCCCGGGGCGCTGTCAGGGTTAAAAAAATTAAACACTCGCAATATGTCCCACAAATACCAAAGAGGAGTGGCAATGCTTGTTTCCGTTATGATTCTGTCTACTATTATGTTGGGCTTCGCGGTTCTAGCCAGCACTTTATTTATAAAAGAATCACAGATACAAAATATACTTAAAAATAAAAAAATAACGGCTTATGCCGCAAATAGTTGTATGGAGTTAGCGTTTGATAGACTTGGCCGTAATGTTCTTTATGGCGGAAACGAAACGATCCTAGTCGGCGGAAATCCGTGTACCATCAGACCTATTTCAGGCAGCTCGCCATGGATTATCGAAGCAGAATCTGTTCTCGGCCGCGAACGAGCCAGATACCGGGCTAATCTGTCTTCGCGTAATCCAATTATAATAACATCATGGGAAGAAGTTTCAAATTTCTAAAAATCAAAAGAAAAACAAGTTGTCTCATCCTTTGTGGGGTTTGGGAAACAAATCATATTATTCTTTAGTACTTTTTGTTTTATGATCTTATTTATAAGGTTCCTGACCTCCTCACTTACTTTTTTACCAGACAAGATCGCGAGAGCGTTTAAAATTTCGGATAGAAAATCGCGCATGGCCAAAAGAGTCTCTTCTTTTTTTACACCCCCCTCTTTGAGAAAATCCAAATTAACCCCATCGGCAATAATTCGCACACGCTCAAGAATTTTATTATTTTGTCTGCATCGCGTAAGAGCGTGATTAAGAATTGTACAAACATTTGAAACCCCGAGAACCGGAACCAAGTAAGCCCAGATACGGCAAAACAGCATCTGCCAAAAAGCAAAATCAATTTCTTTCCGGGGTTTAATAAATGATATCCGCATAGTTCAATTATATCAGTAAAAGACAAAAGATAGTATATTTTTTTAAGTTGTTGTATAATATATCTGTGGATAAGTTATTTGTATAAAAATTTAATTAATTTATATTTTACCCTATGCACAAAAAAGGTTTTACGCTCATTGAACTCCTTATAGTGATCGCCCTTATCGCGGTCATTGCAGGTGGGGTTATCATTGCGCTCAACCCGGCGCGACAATTTGCCGCAGCAAGAAATTCACAACGCTGGTCGCATGTAAGCGCGATTATAAACACGATCCAGCAAAATATCGCTTCAAACCAAGGTACTTTCACCTGTGCCGCCGGAGTGATTCCGACCGCAGTCACAGCAATGGCTTCAACGGGCGGATATGATATTTGTGGTTGTCTTGTGCCAAATTTTACCGCTTCACTGCCGTTTGATCCATCAACCGGATCCTACACGAGCTGCACAACCTATGCAACCGGCTATACTGTTGCACGCGACGGAACCACTGGACGCGTCACAGTTGCCGCGCCCGGCGCTGAACTTTCAGCAACCATCAGCGTGACGCAGTAATTTGTAAGAAGATACTAAAGACAAAAACCGGCCTATACTACTGGTCGGTTTTTTGATTTCTTATGATAAAAATAAGATTCTTTATGAGGGGCGATCTTTAGTTTGTAACTGGGAAAATTCTATATTTTGGCCGGAAAGTGTGATAAAATAAAGAAAAGCCGTTAAATTTATTTTATGAAGGATTACGAAATTTTGGAACATCCGACCGATTTGAAAATTCGAGCTTTTGGTAAGACGAAAGCAGAGTTGTTTTTGAATATGATGATAGGAATGTTTGAAAGTACTGGGGTGCGGCTTAAAGATGGAAAACCCGCCGTCGCTAAAGCTATGGCGGGCAAAGTAAAACTAAAAAGATTAAGGAAGGTAAAAATTAAATCAGCCGACGAGCAGAGTTTGCTTGTTGATTTTTTAAGTGAAGCATTAACCTTGAGTGATATAAATAATGAAGTGTACTTTGAAGTTAAGTTTAAAAAATTAGCCGAGACAGAACTTGAAGCGGAAATTTTCGGTCAGCCAGTCCAAAGATTTGATTTAGAAATTAAAGCCGTGACTTATCACGGGCTGGAAATGAAGGAGAAAAACGGCGGCTGGGAGGCAGAAGTTTTATTTGATATATAAAAAAGTAAAGTGGCATCGTACAAATCCAAAGCTCAAATGTCAAATCAAGTCCAAAATCCCAATGACAAAAATTTTGGACTTTGAGATTTATTTGAAATTTGGATTTTGACATTTGGATTTTTATACTATGTTAGCAAAAGAAATATTTAAAAAAATAAATAATCAACTCTGGGAGATACCATTGGATTATAGAAATGACATGCGCGTGCCGGCAAGAATTTACGCGAGCGAAAAAATGTTGGAAGAAATTTTAGAAGATCGGTCGGTGGAGCAGCTAATTAATGTCGCGACTCTGCCGGGGATTTTGAAATATAGTTTGGCGATGCCAGATATTCATGAGGGTTATGGTTTTCCAATCGGCGGCGTGGCGGCGATGGACGCGAAGCGAGGAGTGATTTCTCCGGGCGGGGTTGGCTATGACATCAACTGTGGTGTCCGCCTTCTGACAAGCAGTTTTTTGCACAGCGAACTTGTACCGCATTTAGTTGATCTTGCTAATCAAATTTCCCGTGATGTGCCGAGTGGTGTTGGTCGCGGCGGGCGCATGGTTTTAAATAAAAAAGATTTAGACGATGTTTTGGAGGGTGGGGCTGAAAGATTAGTGGCACAAGGTTACGGCGTAAAAGAAGATTTAGAACACGCCGAAGAGGACGGATGTCTCACAAACGCCGATGTCTCGCTCGTTTCGGAACACGCCAAAGATCGCGGCCGAGATCAATTGGGAACGCTTGGTTCAGGAAATCATTTTTTGGAAATTCAGCGGGTAGAAAAAATATTTTTGCCGGAAGTAGCCAAAATTTTTGGTCTTTATGAAAATCAAATTACCGTGATGATTCATACTGGTTCGCGTGGGCTTGGCCATCAGGTTTGTACTGATTATGTTAGATTAATGAATGAAAAATTATCGTCGTGGAAAATAAATTTGCCAGATAGAGAATTATCTTCGGCGCCGCTTGACTCGGACGAAGGACAAAGGTATTTTAAAGCCATGGCTGCGGCGGCCAATTTTGCCTGGGCTAACCGGCAAATGATTACAAATTTAGTACGCAAGGCCTGGGAAAAAGTTTTGAGCCATAAGATTAGCGGTAAATATAATTTGGATTTAGTTTATGATGTCGCTCACAACATTGCCAAGCTTGAAGAGCATGAAATTGATGGGAAAAAAATAAAAGTTTGTATGCATCGAAAGGGCGCGACGCGGGCTTTTGGCCCAGGTCGCGCGGAATTGCCAAAAATTTATCGCGAGAGCGGTCAGCCGGTTTTGATTCCGGGGAGTATGGGTACGGCTTCGTATGTTTTGGTTGGAACCGAGACGGCGATGATTGATTCATTTGGTTCGACTTGCCATGGCGCCGGTCGGAGAATGTCGCGAGCCGAATCGCGGCGGAGAATTAGTGGAGCCGCATTAAAAAAAGAATTGGAGGCAGAGGGGATTATTGTCCGCTGCTCTTCAATGAACGGTTTGACCGAAGAGGCACCCTTGGCTTATAAAGATATTGATGAAGTGGTGGGGGTGGTGGACCGCGCGGGACTGGCGAAAAAAGTCGCGCGTCTCGTGCCGCTCGCGGTTATAAAAGGATAGCAATTTATTTGAGGAATATGAAAAAAAATAAAATAACAATTTACGAGACGCGTCTTAATGAGTTCCGCAAAAAATTAAAGCAGGAGCCCGCTCTTAATTTTGTTAAAGAAATTTTTTCGGCGTTTCCGTCTAGTGAAATTTATCTTGTCGGTGGCGCGGTGCGCGACGCGGCGCAAGGCGTTGGCAAACAAAAAGATTTTGATTTTATAGTCCGGAATGTTTTGGCGGAAGATCTGGAAAAATTTTTATCAAAGCGCGGTGAAGTTGTTTTAGTCGGAAGAAATTTTGGCGTATATAAATTTATTCCGACGGATTTTGAAATGGAAGAAGCAATTGATATTGCCCTGCCGCGAACAGAACACTCTCTCGGCGCCGGCGGCGGTTATCGGGATTTTGAAGTTCAATCCGATCCGAAAATGGCCGTGGAAGATGATCTTGCGCGGCGTGATTTTACCGTGAACGCCATGGCCTTGGATTTGAAAAAAGGGAAATTGGTAGATCCCTTTCATGGTTTGGAAGATTTAGAAGCAAAATTGCTCCGGGCCGTTCGGGATCCAGGGGAAAGATTTAAAGAAGATTATTCCAGAATGCTCCGGGCCCTGCGTTTCGCGGCCCAATTCGGTTTTACGATTGAGGGAAAAACCTTTTTGGCTATTCAGGACATGATTAAAAATATAAATGATGAACGGCAGCGAGGCAATAAAAAAGAGAGAGTGGTCCCGTACGAAACGGTGGCTAAAGAATTATTAAAGGCCTTTTGGCAAAATCCGGTCCGAGCGCTGGACTTATATGAATCAAGCGGCGCACTTTTTGAATTGATGCCAGAAATTTTTTCTCTTCGCGGTTGCCCCCAGCCGTTGAATTTTCATTCCGAGGGCGATGTTTGGACACACACAAAAATGGCCTTGGCTAATCTTTATTCAAAAAAATTTAAAAAACAATTTGGTGAGGAGTGGCCGAGCGCAGAAGTAGTGATGGCGGTTTTGTTTCATGATCTGGGAAAACCCTTGACCCTGAAAACACCGGAACGCGATGGCACTGATCGCATTCGTTTTGACGGGCACGACGTGGCTGGCGCCGAAGCAGCCGAGGGAATTTGTCGTCGTCTGAAATTGGATAGTTTGCCGGAAGATTCAGTGCTTAGGGTAGAACCGAAAAGAGTAAAACAAATGATTGAAAAACACATGCTACTTGTTCAGGGAAAAATCGATGAGATGCGGCCGGGTACAATTGAAAAATATTTTTTTAACCCCAATTTTCCCGGGGCTGGTTTATTGCAATTAACTTTTGCTGACGCCTTGGCAACGATTCCCGAGGTGGGCGAACCGGATTTAGAAAATTTTTACGCCATGATCAAAAGAATTGATGGGCTACAATCTTTGGTTAAAGAAAAAAATCGACTGCCAAAGCCAATTTTCGGTGGAGATGAGATTATGAAACGTTTTAAGTTGAAACCCGGGCCGAAAGTGGGGGAATTAATTAAGATTTTGCGCGAGGCCCAGCTTTCGGGTGAGGTTGGCGCAGAAGACATTCCACTAAAGGAGAAAAAAAATAAAGGTTTTGAAATTTTGAAAAGATATTTAGAAGATAATAAATAAAAATTACGTCGATGGAAAAGCCGATAATTATTTATGAAGACGAAAATATTTTGGTGGTTAATAAACCCGCTGGGATTGAAGTTGCCGCGGAAGTAAAAACGGATGAGCCGACTTTAGTTGATTGGTTAATTTCTAAATATCCGGGCGTTACTAAAGTTGGTCCGGATCCGGCAAGGCCGGGAATTGTTCATCGGCTTGATAAAAATGCTTCGGGGTTGCTTCTTGTTGCTAAAACTGAAGCGGCTTTTGAAAATTTTTCTAAACAATTTAAAGAAAGAACAATAAAAAAAGAATACACGGTTTTGGTGCATGGCGAACTAACACAGGAAGAAGGGACAATCGAATTTCCCATTGCCCGGGCCAAGTCCGGACGTTTTGCCGCTCTGCCTTTGGGCTCGGAAGCCGGGCGTCTCGCGGTTACGGAATATGAAGTTATAAAACGTTTTAAAAATTTTACGCTACTTTTAGCACAAATTAAAACCGGCCGGACGCACCAAATCAGGGTTCATTTTTTTGCCTTAGGATATCCGGTAGTCGGTGATAAACTTTATCGACCGCGAAAAATTAAGGAGCCGCTTTTGCCGCGACTATTTCTTCACGCCTCGAAAATTGGTTTTAGCGATCAGGGCGGTGTCTGGCGAGAATTTCAAAGTGACTTGCCCGAAGAGTTAGAAGATTTTTTAAATAATTTATGATTAATCTGAAACTTAAAAAAACAATATTTTTTGTTATTTCCGGCCCTTCGGGGGCGGGAGAGGACTCGGTTATTGAGGGGTTGGGTAAAAAAATAAAATTTGAAAGGATAATTACAACAGTAACAAGGGCTAAGCGAGTCGGCGAGAGTGAAGGTCGTCCGTATCATTTTGTCATTATTCCAAAATTTAAAAAAATGATAAAGAATAAAGAATTTTGGGAGTGGGCTAAAGTTTATGGAGATTATCGGGGGGCGACCCAAAAAGAGGTTGATAGATTGATGAGAAAAAAAATATTAGTGCTTTGGAAAGTTGATTATCAGGGCGCGGAGACAATCAAGAGAAAAATGCCAGAGGCCTTGTCTGTTTTTATTTATCCTCCCTCGCTTTCTATTTTAGAGAAGAGATTGATCAAAAGAGGACAGGACTCACCCGAAGTTATTAAAAAAAGAATGCCCTTTACCAAAAAATGGCTCAGGCATCGCCGCGGCTATGATTACGTCGTAATAAATAAAGAAAATAAGTTGGAGGAAACGATTGATCGGGTTTTTTCTCTTTTAATGAAGAAATTAAAGAGGGTATTGTAAGGTATTGACTTTTAAAAAGGGGAGAGTATAATAGTCAAATATCTCATTATTAAAGGGATTTTTTTATTGACAAGCGAGCGAGAGAAAAGAAAATGCGATTTTCGTTTCCGAGCGAGCGCAGTTAATATATTCATATATGGCAGAAGAAATAAAAGAAGTTCAAAAAGAAGAAGTCAAAAAAGCCGAATTGCCGGAATTAAAACCAGGGCAAACTATTCGTGTTCATCAGCAAATTAAAGAGGTTGAGATGACCGAGGAAAAAGGTAAAACGAAGGCCAAGGAAAGAAAAAGAGTTCAGATTTTTGAGGGGATTATTTTGAAAAAAAGCGGCGTGGGCCAAAGCGCCACCATCACGGTTAGAAAAATTTCCAACGGTGTGGGGGTAGAAAAAATTTTTCCCGTCAATCTCCCGACCATTGTAAAAATTGAATCGGTGAAACAAGCGAAAGTTCGGAGATCGAAACTTTACTTTCTCCGCAGCTACGGCAAACGCATGAAGGAAGTCGCGGCATAAGTTGTAGAAGCGGATTAACGCGGATCTAAACGCAGATTAATGCAGAACAAAAAACGCCGAGTCAAATCGGCGTTTTGTATTTAATTTAAAATCCAAAATTATAAATTTAAATTTTGGATTTTTTAAGGTATTGTCCGGTATAAGAGTTTTTTGATTTAGCAACGTCGCGGGGCGTGCCTTCGGCCACGAGATATCCGCCGCCCTCGCCGCCCTCAGGTCCCAAATCTAAAACCCAGTCGGCGCATTTAATAACGTCAAGATTGTGTTCAATAATTAGGACGCTATTTCCTTTATCAACTAATTGGTTTAAAACTGCCAGAAGTTTTTTGATATCATCAAAATGAAGACCGGTTGTCGGTTCATCCAAGATGTAGAGAGTTTTACCGGTCGCCCGGCGCGAAAGTTCTGTGGCTAATTTAATTCTTTGTGCCTCGCCGCCAGAGAGAGTTGTGGCCGCTTGCCCAAGGCGCATATAGCCCAAACCAACGTTATGGAGGATTTGGAGTTTTTCATAAACAGTCGGGATATCTTTAAAAAATTGTCGCGATTCTTCAACAGTCATATCTAAAATATCAGCGATATTTTTTCCTTTGTAATGAATTTCTAAGGCCTCGGCGTTGTAGCGCGCGCCGTGGCATTCTTCGCATTCGACGTAAACGTCGGGCAGAAATTGCATTTCAATTTTTACCGCGCCTTCCCCGCCGCATGTTTCACAACGTCCGCCGCCTTTAACATTGAAACTAAATTTTCCCGCGTCGTAGCCCTTCATTTTTGCTTCTTGATTTTGAGTAAAAAGATCGCGGATGTAAGTGAAGACGCCGGTGTAGGTTGCCGGATTTGAACGAGGCGTTCGGCCGATCGGCGACTGGTCAATGGTGATAACCTTGTCCAAAAGTTCGACGCCTTTAATATCTTTATGTTTTCCAGGCAAATCTTTTGTGTGATAAAAAGCGCGGGTCAGAGCTTTGCCCAAAATTTCCGTGATTAAAGTTGATTTTCCCGAACCAGACACACCCGTAACGCAAACAAATTTCCCCAGGGGAATTTTTACGTCAATATTTTTTAAATTGTGTTCGGCGGCGCCAGTGATAGTTAAGAATTTTCCAGTACCCTTGCGATAATTTTTTGGGGTTTCAATTTTTTGTTTTCCGGACAGGTATAGACCCGTGAGCGATTTTTTATTTTTCTTAATTTCCGCCGGTGTGCCCTTGGCCACCACTTCGCCTCCGTATTCTCCGGCTCCGGGACCGATGTCTAAAACATAATCAGCCGCGAGAATTGTTGCCTCATCATGTTCCACAACAATAAT
>Ga0265296_1001721_pt1 | contig 24116 bp, 19 predicted proteins | sample MunlanPumphouse1_FD_189073 | JGI IMG/M metagenome (GOLD analysis project Ga0265296, IMG submission 189073) | Groundwater microbial communities from a municipal landfill in Southern Ontario, Canada - Pumphouse #1 | ecosystem: Environmental > Aquatic > Deep subsurface > Groundwater | place... | reverse complement strand
GCAACCACGGCTGGAAGCGCGACAGGGAATCCATCATCGTCGGTCTGCAAGATCAATTGCATATCCTCGACAAATTGAGGAGAGACCAATGAAGACACGGGGTCTGGTAATGCCGGGGCCGCGCGTGCTCCAATGGCGTGATTATGACGTGCAATCCACTTTGGCGGAGTACGTTGAAATCGCAATTTCCGCCTGCGGAATATGCACATGGGAGCAACGCGTCTTTCGAGGCGCAAAGCAAACGTACCCATTCTGGGGCGGTCACGAGGTCTGCGGTTACGTGAACGAAATCGTCGAATGCGCATTGCCTGAAATAAAGAAAGGCGATCGCGTAGCGCTTGCGCTGATGTCAAGATGCGGAGAGTGCCGTTTCTGCCGAATGGGGCTCGATAACCACTGTGCATATGTGCGCAAGGCCGTCGACGACGGAATGCCGCAGGGCCCTCGAGGTTTCAGTACGTTAATGCGGGTGCCCGCTTATCAAGTATTCAGGCTGCCCAGTCGATTACCTCCTTCACTGGGTACGCTCGCGGAGCCCATAGCGTGCTCGCTGAGGAGCATAGAGAAAGCCAATCTGGAGCGCGGAAGCACGGCCGTTGTCCTGGGCGCCGGCGCCATGGGCCTGATTCACATTGGGCTTCTCAAAATCCGTGGCCATCGAGTGATCGCATGTGACGACGACGTCTTCCGCCGTGAAGCCGCAATCGAATGGGGCGCTGAGCTGACGCTTCCGCTCACCGAAGTGGGCGCGGAAAAAGATGTGCTGCATATAACCGAAGGATTAGGCGCGGACTCTGCATTTTGTATCCGCGGCGGATCCTTGGCGGTCGAAAAGGCCGTACGACTCGTCAGGCGCGGAGGGACGGTCGTTCTATTCCAATCCATCCTGAAGCCCGACGATCCGTCGGCGCACCTGCCGAAGATATCTGCAAACGACATTCATTACAGAGAGATTGCGCTTGTGGGAAGCGTGGGTCAGACGTTGAAGAATTTCAAAGACGCGGTCGAAATTCTATCTGATAATTCCGAGACCTTCGGCCCGCTTGTCAGCAGCGTATCTAATGATCCGATGGAGGCGTTTGCGTCGGCCCTGGATCCTGCATGCAATCGGGCGGTGCTCATGCTGAATTAACCCCGAGTTTCGGGCCTGGCATTCCGAGGTGGACGACATACCGCTGAGCTCGGTCACCGCCATCCGCGAGCGCGCCCGAAATGAGGGGTAAGTTGCATTATTTCTATTAAATAACCTCAAATCAAAGCTTTTCCCTTGATATTTTACCGGGAATCCCGGACAATTTTATTTGACCGGCAATCCCGGTAAAAGATCATGAAAATACACCTGCCAAACAGCGCCTTCCTGGGAAATATCGATCCGTTTCTGCGTTCCTTCGATAACGCGAATGCTCGCGTCCTGGATGTCACGGCCAACAAAAAGTGGATATCGATTCATCCCGTAGCCCTGGCAATGGTTGCTGCGCTGGGACTTTGTATCAAGCCTGAGGCAATTCATTTTGAGAAATTAGAGGCTGTATCCAAGCACTATCTCGAAAGGATGGGGCTCTTTAAAATTCTCGGCCTGAGATCAGACATCAAAATTACGGAGCACGAACCCGCCGGACGATTTATTCCTCTATCGAGGATCACCGACTCTGAAGGATTATCGCACTTCATCGAGGATATGGTCCCTTTGCTGCATCTCAATCCTGATCAGGCTCAGCCCATCAAGTACATTGTAAGCGAACTTGTGAGAAATGTCTTTGAACATGCCTGCTCAAAGGACGGGGCAATTTTGTGCGCACAGTTTTACAAGAAGAGCAGCACGATAAGAATAGGCATCGTCGATACGGGAATTGGCATACGAAAGACGATCAGCAAATCTTATAAACCGGGCTCGGATATAGAGGCGATAAAGCTCGCGTTGACCCCGGGTATCACGGGAACGACCGGGAGAATCGGAGGCACTGAGTATAATGCCGGCGCCGGATTGTTCTTTATTAAATCCATCGCCAAAGTCAGCAAGGATTTTTTTGTGATCTACAGCGGCAACGCTATGTACAAACTGCTCAAAACTGGACGCACTGCAAAAGCGGTGCGCCTCTACATCGATCCATACAAGGACAGACATTCAAAAAAAGATGATCTGCCATACTGGCAGGGAACCGCCGTCGGAATCGACATTTCTCTTGAAGCAAAACAGGGATTTTCAGAACTCCTGGATCATATAAGGGATATCTATGTAACGGCAATCAGCGAACAGAAAAAGGCGGGGCATAAGAAGGCAAGATTCATATGACAGAGCATGACTGTCCGGTTCATTGTAAAATTGTGAAAAAACCGTTTGTAACATCTTGAAAACACGAAGCCTGCTTTGACGCTTTAATTTAAATCCCCTCCCTTTGTAAGGGAGGGATGGGGAGGGTAGACCTTGGGGAAAACCGTGATCTACCTCCCCTTGCCCCTCCTTACAAAGGAGGGGGGTGTGAAAACGCAAGATTAAACCGGACGGTCATGATGACAGAGATAAAGATGTCAGAGCATGTCGGCAGCTTTGCCGAGAACAAGGATGTGGCAAGGGATATCAGGCTGAATCATATAATTCCTGCACTCGATCGAAATGAGGAAGTCATCATTGACTTTGAAGGAATCGATGCCACGACCCAGTCGTTTATTCATGCGCTCATAAGCGATCTCATAAGAAAATACGGCAATGACGTGCTGGATCGCATTTATTTCAGAAACTGCAATGAGTCGGTCAAGAAGATAGTAGGTATTGTTGCGGATTACATGCAGGAGGCGGAATAAGTTGTAGTAGCCACGCGGGTCCTGCCTCCTGCTTCATGCCTCCTGCTTCTTCCTTTTCATCACCTTGTAAAAATATCCCTGGCTCACGCGCAGGTTGGCGATCGCGGCCGTGGGTTTACCGCCCGCAGCCTTGAGCGCAGCAGAGAATACGAGCGGGAGATAATCGTCGATCTTGCGGCCTCGCGTGTAGACGAATGAATCGCCATAGGACTCGTTTTCATGATCATCCAGGTTGTGCTCCTTCACTCGTTTGTAGAGCGTCGTCAAGGCGATGCCTAGCTCCAGCGCTGCGGGCCTTGCCCTGAATTCGTTCGCCTCATAACACTTTGCGATGATCACGCGCTCGTAGCCCTGCCACGACTTGCCCATGTCGTAGTAGTTGCGCTCGTCGATTCTGACCGAGGGCCCGGCCGCTCCCTCTGCGTGTTCCACCTCCCTGTCGATCAAGGGCCACTCCTCGCGCCTCTCGGCTATGGCGCGCTGGGCGCCGGCTGCAGAGCGCGCAATCGGGTGATTGTCCGGGATGGCGCGCTCGTCGATCACGTTGCCTTCGACCAGCGCTGTGCATACCTGGATCAGATTCTCCAGCTCGCGCACGTTTCCAGGCCACCGGTATGAGAGGAGGCGCCGCATGAACCTCGGGTGCACGCCGAGCTTCCTGTCCGGCGCCGCGGCCGCTACGAAGCGCTCCACGAGCGCGGTGAGGTCCTCCGGCCGATCCCTCAGCGGCGGCACCTCTATCTTCATCTGGCAGATGCGGTAGTAGAGATCGTCGCGGAACCTGTCCGCCTTCACGAGCTCATCGATGTCGCGGTTCGAGGCTGCGATCACCCGGATGTCCACGGCGACCGGCTTTGTGTCGCCGATGCGCGTGCATTCGCGCTCCTGCAGAACGCGGAGCAGTTTCACCTGAAGCTCGGGCGCGAGCTCGCCGATTTCGTCCAGAAAGAGCGTACCGTTGTTGGCCTCCTCTATCAGTCCGCGCTTGTCGCGGTTCGCGCCGGTGAATGCGCCCGCCTTATAGCCGAAGAGCTCCGACTCCATGAGCGTCGCAGGGATTGCGCCGCAGTTGATCGCCACGAACCTCCCGCTGCCTCGCCTGGAATGGTTGGTGTGGAGCGCCCTGGCTATGAGCTCCTTGCCGGTGCCGGATTCGCCGCAGATGAAGACTGAGATGTCGGTATCCGCGATCTTGTCGAGCGTGCGCAATATGCGCTGCATCGCCGGGCTGCGGCTCGCGAGAGCCCCGTAGTCGAACTTGAGCTCGCCCGGCTCGCGGCCGAGCAATGCCTCATAGTGCTCCGCGCGACGGGATACCTCAGCGAGTTCCCCGGAGAGTGATTGCTGACGGCGCGCCGATGCCAGCAGGAGCCTCGCCGTCTCTATCGCAAGGCCCACCTGATCCGTGAACGCATCGAGAAGCGTCATGTCAGCGGATGAAAACGCGCCTGCGTGGAAGCGGTTCTCCAGATAGAGAACGCCGATGATGCGCTTGCGGGCCCTCACCGGGAGACAGAGTATCGATCGCAGCGCATGCGCCGCGATCGATTGCTCGTTTGCGAACCGATGGTCAGCCATAGCATCGTCGGTCCTCACGGGGAATCCGCTTTCCAGCACCTGCCTCGCCAGCGTGCGGCTGAACTCTATCTCGCCTTCGCGGTCCTCCATGTTTCGCTGGCACGCAGGCGTCAGCTCCGCGTTTTCGCCCACGAGCAGAATGGCGCCGGCCTCGGCGCCGGTGAATTCGAGCGCGTAGTAGAGTACGGTCTTCTGCACGTAATCGAGATCCCCCTCCGCCGCTATGAGCTTGTTGATCTCGAGTATCTTGAGGTACGCAGCGGCCATGCCCGCGCGCTGATCCGGCATCGTCGGTCCTTGCGCGGTTTCGGCCGCGGCCTCCCCGGCCTGAAGGCCGACCCTCGCCTTGAGCTCCCCGAGCGACTCTTTCTCCACGGCGCTCGTCGCGAGCGGGCCGAGCATGGCCATGAGATCCGAGAATTCCCCTGCCCTGCCCTGCGCATGCGCGACTTCGGCAAGCGTTTCCATGATCCAGAAGCGCTGCGGCGCAGCCTGGCCGACGCGCGAAGCTATGCCTCGCGCCTCCTCAAGCCGCTCCCGCGCCTCGTCAAACCTCCCGCCCTTCCGCGCTATGTCTCCCAGCTCGAGCAGCCCGCGCGAGAGGGCCGCCCAGTCCGATGCCCCCTTGCCCGGCATGCTCCTCAAAAACTCCACCGCGGGCACGAGATGATCCAGCGCGGCCTCGACCTTTCCGCGCGACGCCTCGACGATTCCCATGTTGATAGCGATCGCCGAGCCTCCGCGCAGGTCTCCGGTCATCTCGTGCAGCGCCATGCCCCGCTCATAGAATGCTATGCTCTGGTCGGCCTCCCCGCTGATCTGATAGGCGTTGCCGAGGCCGTTGTAGGCCCGGAGCATGAGCTCCGTGTTATGCGAGCGGCGGCAGACATCGATGCATCGCTTGTATGCCTCCACCGCCTCTTTGTACTGCCCTTTTGCCTGCGCGAGCTGCGCCTGGTTGTAGTGCGCCCTGCCCACGAGGAGGTCGTCGCCCAGGCCCTCCGCCTGCTTCAGATCCTCGCCCAGTATGCGCTGCGCATCGTCGAACTCGCCGCGCGCGGTGAGCACGATTCCCAGATCGTTGTTAGTCACCGGTTCGAAGCCGGGCGAAAGCAGCATCGCCGTCTCTCGCGTCTTCTCGAAAATATTCTTCGCCTCGTCGAGACGTCCCTCTGAATAATGTATGCTCCCGAGAAAATTCTCGATCGTCAGTTCGCGCGAAGGTTCGCCGCCTGCCTGCTCGAGCGCCGCTTTGGCATCGTGGAGCGACGCGCGCGCGCGATCGAACTGCGCGAGTTTTATGTAAGTCCCGCCGAGGCGCACCAGCACCTCGCCGCGCCACCGGGCCATTGCCGGGCTCTGCGCGCATGCGGTTATGAGCGCCTCGACTGCGGAAAAATGTTCGGTGGCCGCGGTGTAATCGTGGCCGATGAGATATGCCTCGCCGAGTTTCATCTGCACGGCCACGGTCCGCTCGACATCGTCCTCGGGCGCGAGCGCAAGCGCACGGCCCAGGAAGGAGGCCGCAAGCTCTCCGCGACCTGCCTTGAGAGCCTTCTCTCCCAACGCGACAGCCGCATCGAGCGCGGCCGCAGAGTTCGACCCCCTGCTCGCGTGATCGAGCATCTCTTCCTCGGCCCCTCCCGTCCTCGAGAGCGCGGCCGCTATCCGGTCGTGCAGCGCCTGGCGCTGAGACGCGGACATTGAATCGTACAATGTCTGGCCCATGAGCCCGTTGTGAAAACGGACCGCAAAGCCATCTGTTCTGTCCAGGATTTCGCCGCGCACGAGCTCGGCGACGACCGCGTGCGATTCATTTATGCCCGCCCACTCGCGGAGTTCCGCCGCGGTCGCCGCGCGTCCGGCCGCTGCAAGCGCCTCGAGAACTATTTTGCTCTCCGGCGAAAGGGCGGAGGCGCGTTCGAGCAGGAGATCCCCCACGGTGCGCGGTATGGCTGCCTTTGAAAAATCCACACCCACGTCTTCGAATATCGCCTCTTTCCATCGGCCGCGCTCGTCGAACAGGCCCCCGCCCGCGATGAGCGACTTGAGCATCTCGGTGACGAAGAGGGGATTGCCCTCGGTGCGTTCATAGAGCCCGTCCAGAAGCAGCGCAGGCGGACTGGGGAGTCCTGTGAGCGAGACAAGATACTCTCCAAGTTCGCCTTGCGTGAACGGCTCCACATCGATTTTTATCGGGAGCATCGCCTCGAGCGATGTGCGGGTGGATGCATCAGCGATCGGCCTCGCGGCGATCGCTATCCAGGCGCTGGCGGATGGCGCCGGCCTCGATGCCTTTGCCACGAGCGCCAAAAGCCTCGCCCTCGCTATCCCGTTGTCCGCGATTTCCTGCGCGTCATCCAGCACGAACGCTGCAAGCCCCTTTCCCTCCGAGAGGTGCCTTGCCAGCTCATCGCACCACGTTGCAAAGCCCGCGGCATCCGCGGCGCTTGCCCACTCTACCCTTACTTCCTTCAGCTGCGACCGATACTTGATCTCCTTGAGCAACCTGGTCTTGCCGGTGCCCAGCGCGCCCCTCACGATGCACCCGCTGGACGAACCTCGGACGCCCTTCATCCGCGCGAGATCATCCTCCATCTTCCTGAGCTCTTCCGATCGCCCGACGAACCGCCCTTCGTCGGGGAGATACGAGAGCAGGGTCTCGCGGGTCTCGAGCGGGTAGTTGCTGTTGCTTTGCCTGTTGATCTCGCGGATCACGGCCGATGCGTTGGGAAAGCGGTTTGCCGGGTTTTTCTCGAGCAGCCTCATCACGATCGCATCGAGCCACATGGGCAGCGTGGGAACGACCTGCGAAGGAGGAGGCGGGAGAAAGTGCAGCTGCTTCGACAGCGTCTCGCTGCTGCTGGACGAGCGAAAGGGATTCTTGTGAACGAGGGCCGAGTACCAGAGCACGCCCAGCGAGTAGAGATCCGCCCTGCCATCAGCTTGCTCGCGCGCCACGATCTCCGGCGACATGTAGGAGGGCGTGCCTATGAGCCTGCCCCGAGGATCGATCCCGGCCAGGCCGAAGTCTATTATCTTCGCCTCCGGCCGGCCCTTCTCCACCACGAGTACGTTCGCAGCCTTTATGTCGAAGTGATAGATGCGGTACGAATGCAGGTAAGAGAACGCCCGAAGCGCCTGTACGATCAGGTCGGTTATCGTGCTGAGATTGAATCCGAGCGCGGCCTTGAGAAAATCGCGGCCTGCGATGAGCTCTGACGTGTAGTAGTAGCGCTCCAGCGTTTCATCAAAACCAAAATCCAGTATGCCGGCTATGTTCGGGTGCCGCATGTCCTTGAGGATCGTGAATTCGTTCTTGAATTCGTCGAGCGCGGACCTCTTGAGCGATTCTATAGAGCCCTTGAGGAGCTTGAGCGCGCACCTCCCGTGAGGGCCTTCCACCAGATAGACATCGCTGAACCCGCCGCCCCCGAGCGATTCTATGGTCTTGTATTTTCCATCAACGACCTGGATCTCTTGCTCCAAATGGGGCCTCCTCCATGGGAAACCGCTGTAATCTTTCAGCTTTATGATAACATAGTCAGGTGGATACCGTATCGAATATTATTTATTATAGTCTATATTTTGAATATTTCATATTATAGACATTTTATTCGTTTTATACAGCATATATCGCTCGAATATTTTATCTAAAATAGACACAATCAACAACCAGTTGATAAATAAGTTAAAATTTTTAACAGACATCTGGCATCCAGATTGCTAAAATAAAGGTAGTGGCAGGAGGGGTTCGCAAGCTGCGGAGGGAGATTGTTATGAAGACAAGAAATATAACAAAGCTATCATTAACCATCGCCTTCATTATAGGCGTGCTCTACGGCGCCGGCTGTGGCGGCGGGTCATCCGCACCACCTGTTGACCTGCCGGCTCCGATCACCGGCCGCATCGACGCGTCAGCGCCGGACGATAACGGCAATGTCACGATCACCGGCAGCGAGGGGGCAGTGGTCGGCGGAATGACTGTGGTGGCTGTGAACGAAGACACGGCCAGCGGGATGGAGCTTGGATTCATAAGCAGGCTCGTGCCGAGCGCCAATGCAGCTGACGGCGCGTTTCCGATGCTTTGCAGCGAGCTCGGACACGCATGCACCGTGGCCGCGAGCGACGGATCCTTTGTGCTCGTCATAGCGGCCAAAGAGGGCGATACGATCCGGCTGGGACTCATAGACCCCGAGACCGGCGCGTACATCAGCGCGACCATCACGATAACAGTCCCGTCCTCGGGCACACCAGAGCCACAGGCGAACTGCGCGGGCAAGGGGGTTGCTGGCGCTTCGGTGGACATCGCGATCGCGCCCTCCAGCGGAACGCCGATCCAGCTCAAGCAGGGAAGCGACACGACCACAAACCAGCTAGTGATCGGTTCGTCCAGCCCTGCCACCGTATCGATCACCGGATGCTATGCCCACTCGATCGAGGTGTTCAAGAGCTCGACTGGCGACGTGATCGCGGTAACGAGCACCGACGACAAGATACTCTGGACCGCAAGGCTGGCCAGCGGGTCGATCGCCGGCGCGCGCAGCTTCAACCTGCAGGATGAGCCGATGCATATTGCGTTCGTGAACTTGGCGACCCAACCGCTCGTGGCCGTCAAGACCGCCGACTCTGTGGTAGTCGCGCAGATTTCGCTGGGATCCGGGGCGATCCTTGCAACGATGAATATCGGCAATCCCGCTATCAGTGGTCTCGCGCAGAGCTTGAAGCTGAATGTCATGCCAATGGAACAAGGGGTGTATAACAATAATTACCTCGGTCTCATCATCACCAACAAGGGCACGAGCGCTGATTCCTATATCACTGTCTTCCAGGCAGCAGGCCTTGTGCACAAAGGCACATGGAGCGCCGCCGATATCAACGATGCGAATAAGGGCAAGACGGCTATTCAAGGCATCCTTGACGGCGCGCTCTTTGTCGATACAACGGTAGCAAAAGTAATGAGCATCGCAGCCTTGAGCCCCACCGCAGCTGGAAATACCGAACAAGCCTACAATATATACAAGACCGCCAATGCGGTGCTGTTATTCATTGATGAGCTCGAAACCACGCCTTCGACATTCTCTGCGCCGCTGGTTTTTTTGGACAACATGTTATGCACCGGCATGACCATGCATAACCTTGTTACATCCCAGATACTGGCGTCGACCCCACCTGCGGCCCAGGCCGTAATATCTACCAAAGAAGGTTCGCTATGTATTGACGACCTCACAACGCTAAACCCGCCAGCCCAGGTCAATCCGGCATGGACCGCGGGCGACGACATCGTTGCGATAGCCGTTGAAGACGGCACAAAAAAGATCTTCGGTGCGGACAACACCACCGGGGCACCGCTTGACGGAAGCACTTATTACATATGGTGATATCTCCCTCCCTGCGTTATTGCGCGGGCAAGAATCCCTCCGAGAAGGAGGGATTCTTGTAATTATTCCCGAGTGTCATTCGGGACAACATAGATACCTCTTATGAAGGCAACACCAGAAATCATACATGAGGACGACCTCATCTTCGTCATCGACAAGCCGGCAGGCATGCCGTCCGCGTCGCTCAAAGGGGACGAGCGAGGCACGGTAGCCGCGTGGCTCAAGGATAATTTCCCCGAACAGTCGCGCATCGACCGCGGGATGCTCGAGGCCGGTCTTTGTCATCGCATCGACAACGATACGTCGGGCCTTCTGGTGGCCGCGCGAACGGATGAGGCATACGAATCGCTGCGCGCGCAATTTAACGCGGGCGAGGTAAAAAAGGAGTACCGGGCGCTCGTGATCGGAACCCCTCCCGAAGATGGCATCATCGATGCGCCGATCGCGCACCACCCGCGCAAGAAGTCGAAGATGGTCGCGTGCGACTCAAAGGCCCTTGCTGTTGAATGGAAGGGCCGGCCCGCGGTCACGCGGTTCAAGGCGATGGCCCGGTATGAATTTGCCTCAAGCAAAGGGGGCGCGCACGCTGCGCGATATACGCTGCTCGATGTGACGATCGACACCGGCGTGCGCCATCAGATCCGCGTGCACCTGGCGCACATAGGCCACCCGCTCGCCGGGGACAAACTGTACCGCAACCCAGCCAAGCGCGCCGCGGACCCGCTGCCTCTCAACCGCCACTTCCTGCACTGCATGCGGCTCTCGTTCATACATCCAGCGACTGGAAAAGAGGTCTCCTTCGAATCCACACTGCCGGAGGATCTCGCAAAAACGTTATCAAGGCTCGTTATGCGTAGAATTGACACCAGGGTATGAACCAACTATACAACTCCCATGTCGCGCAAATCCGCTAGAATATTGATTTTGGCTCTGATCGTGCTTGCCGTAGCTGCCCTGGCGCAGGTCGTTATAGCAGTCGAAGGGCTTACGCTGGACGACCTTTCGACGACCAAGATCGGCAATTTTCCGAAGCGCTGGCGCACGTGGCCTTTGCAGCGCGGCGATGCTGAGAAGGTTTATAGAGTTGCGGAAGAAGGCGGCAAACGGTTCATAAAGGCCTATGACTCCGAAGACCTCTCCCAGCAGATATTCCTGAATTTCAATTGGCAGGTGCAGGAGCGGCCCATGCTCTCCTGGCGATGGCGCGTCACAAAGCTGCCGGAGGGCGCTGCCGAATCAAACGATGCGACGAACGACAGCGCCTGCGGAGTATATGTGGTCGTCGGGAAGTACAGCGGGCACGCCATCAAATATGTATGGAGCTCGAGCCTCCCCGCCGGCAACGTGACCACGCGGCACGACGGGAAGCTCAAGATAAAGGTGCTGGACAGCGGCCAGGCGCGCACGGGTTCCTGGGTCGCGCATTCGGTGGACGTGCGCACGGATTATGAATCGCTCTTCGGAAAACCGCTGGAGAAGAACCCGTCCGGCATAGGCATGCTCACGGACGGAAATGCGGTGCACAAGCCTTCCGGCTGCGATTACGCAGACTTCGCGATCAGCGGAAAGGGTCAATGATGACGAAGCGACACCTTACGGCAATCATACTCGTCCTGGCGACGGCCCTGCTCATGCCCCTCTCGATCGATGCAAAATCCAAGGCCAAGGTACAGGCCAAGACCGTGACCAAGGTTTCGGCAAGACAGCAAGCGGTCCCTGCATCGGAGCGGGCGCCTGAAGCGGTGGACGTACCGGATTCAGTGGTCGCGGCGCTGGCGAGCGACGATCTCAACGCCGCGCTTATTCAGATGCGCGAGGAAAAGCAGACCCTCAAGCTCAAGCACCTCATGAACGACGCGACGAGGGCGGCCACGTTCGACATAAAAAAGACCCCGGACAAGTCTGAGGCGCACAAGGCATACCAGAACGTAGGGATAAGCTATCACAACCTCTATCTCTTTCTGAAACGCCACGGCATCGAGCAGAAGGAGTACTTGAAGCAGGCTAAGAAATATTACGAGAAGTCCCGATCAACGGCCACGCTTCTGCACAAAGGCGAGTGCGACCTGCTGTTGGCAAGCCTGATCGCCTCGTCCGGAGATCTGGAGAAGGCAAAGAAGCTCTTCGACAAGATCGATGTGTCATCGACGCGCGGTGATTTCGAGTCCATGGAATACCTGGCTACTTACTATGCCGCCTCCGGCCAAACCGAGGAAACTCTCGATACCCTGGCGACCGCGCACAAGATGGACCCGGACCGCACGCTCGCGTGGCTCATGGTCGGAGACGACTTCGCAAACCTGGAGGGCGATCCCAGGTACCAAGGGCTCATCGATTCCTGGCATTCATCCAAAAAAGATCGCAGCGAGGTGACGCTTTCGGTGCCCAAGGGCGCTGAGCCGCACCTTGAGATGACATCGTCCCAGATGCAGTTCGCGCCCCAGAAGATGATGAAGCACGCGAGCAAGAAAGAAGTCGCCGAGCTTTCAAAGAAGAGCTCGAAGAAATCATCCAAATCGAAGGCGACGGTAAAGAAGAGTTCATCTTCAAAAAAGAAAATCGCCGCGGCATCCAAGAAGACCAAATCATCCGCCAAGAAATCCCGTCAACGACGGTGACTTATTGATTCTTAACTTAAAATGGATACGCACCGGCTCCTCCCCTTTGTAAGGGGAGGATGGGAGGGGTAGACCGCTGATGCAGCCATGATCTACCTCCCCCTGCCCCTCCTTACAAAGGAGGGGTGATTCCCTTCAGCAAAAGACGTATCCATTATTAGTTGAAGATTAATAATGCGGCGTCCGGAGGGCAGCCCCTTTCGGTGGTCTATGGATAATCAGTGGGTTCATGTCGCGTTCATCGGCCCTCAAGCCTATAGCAACAGCCTATCGATGATGTTATGTTGGATCACCAACTATGACCAACAATAGACCAGCAGCCGACAAGCGCCATTTGAAAGGATTGGAAATCATTCACGAGGACAGGGACATCATCGTCGTGGATAAACCGGCGGGCCTTTTGACAATCGGCACGGACAAGGAAAAAGTGAAAACGGCCTACTTTATTCTCACCGATCACATCCGCAAGGGGAGCGCTCAATCCCGTAAACAGTTATGGATCGTCCATCGCCTCGATCAGGACACCTCAGGAGTGCTCATCTTTGCAAAGAGCGAGGAGGCAAAGGTTTATCTGCAGGAACATTGGGAAGAGACGGAAAAATTATACCTGGCGGTCGTCCACGGGAAACTTGCGAAAAAAGAGGATATTATTTCCACCTACCTCGCGGAGAACAGCGCCCATGTCGTGTATTCAACTCCGGATGCCCGGAAGGGGAGATTATCACGCACGGCGTACAGGGTTCTCAAGGAGACGGATCAGTTCAGTCTTCTGGAGATCAACCTCCTGACCGGCAGAAAAAATCAGATTCGGGTGCATCTGGCCGAGCGCGGGCATGCGGTGGTTGGCGACAGGAAGTATGGAAAGAAAGACAGGAGTCACAAACAGCTGGCGCTTCATGCCAGGTCGATTTCCTTTAAACACCCATTCAGCAAAAAGACGTTTACCTTCGAAGCCAGGATCCCGAAGGATTTCGAGGCGCTGGTCGGCGCGATTCCACAGGGAACGGGCTTTTGACGGCACAAGAATCAGACCATGTCTTTAAGGGCGCTCAGCGGGCGGATACGCACGACGTTGCGTGCAGCCTTCGCCTTGAAGGTCATCGCTTCACCCGTGAAGGGATTCGTGCCTTTGCGAGCCTTCGTCGCGGGCTTTTTGATCACGCGGATCTTCATCAAGCCTGGGATCATGAAGACACCCGGGCCCTTCTTGCCGAGGTCGTGCTTGATGGCGTTGCCAAGAGCCTCGAACACCGCGTTCACGTCCTTGCGAGAAAGATCGGTGGCGTCGGCAATCGCACTGACGAGTGCGGACTTCGTGCGAGCCTTTGCAGCTTTTTTTGCAACCATGAGATTTCCTCCTAACGAAGACAACACATTGAGATGACCTGCTGTTCGAGTCACACTAAGGGTCGCATGTCTCATTGTCAATAGTCAGCAGTCCAATTTGTATGTGAACCCTTCAAATCAGGTGCATCCTGTCCTTGCCTTCGAGGATGTTGTACGACCCGGGACATAGGTGACACTGAGCCAACTTGGCAGCTTCAAGGCTATCGACGCAGAAGGAGACCGTGGCACCTTTCTCCCCTTCTACGATGAGGGGAGGTGACAACGGGAAATGACATCCGCGTCACTTCCCTTTGATCTGCTTCAAACGCTCAATATCGGCCTGGTCTTGCAGCCGATCCGTGTTTTTCGTTTTCAAAAGAATGTCAAACCCGGCAAACACAATCGCGACCCCGTTCACCTTCACGCGCCTGGCGGTCGCAATCGCCTGCTCGTACTTCACTTTGTTCGCAACGGTCAAAAGGTCCACGCGCGGGATGTCGCCGATGATCGTGATCGGCTTCGAAGCCACCTCTGCAGCATCGAGCTCTTTGGAGATTCCAAACGCAAGCCCCCCCAGGGCCTCAAGCACCGCCTGCGCGTTCTCAACATCCTTCGGAATCAACAGGTCGATGTCCTTGGTGGCGCGCATGAGCCCGTGAAGATTGCACGCAACACCGCCGACGACGATGTACTTCGCCCCCTGCTCACCGAGAAGCCTACAGACGTCCAGCAGCCACTTCTCAGACGAGCCACGGATTTTTCTGCTTTTTTCGCCACGCTTCATAGGACTTGTAACTGTCGAATGACTTCGTGAAACCCTCGGGACGCTCGTAGGGGTTCAGACGGGCCGCCCCCTCCTCCAGCGCGCGCGAAAGCTCGACGCGCTCCTCGATCGAGAGATGACTGCCGTCGGCGGGGTCCTCTGCGACGCAGGCATTGAGCCTCGCCAGAAGCTGTTTCAAGGGGCGAAGCGCCGGATAGCGCGCGTTCCAGCCATAAATGCGGCGCCGCCCCCGGAGAGAGCTTTTGATCACCCCACCCCGCTCGAACCGCTCGAGCTGCTTCTGGACCATATTGACCGGAATTTCGAGCCCCTGCGCTATCTGCAGGGCGTAAGCCTCCCCGTGCCTGAAAAGAAAGAGCAGGACGAGGTCCGCAGTACGATTGCCGAACAGGCGTCCGATCATGGCTTTATCCTACCAAAACTAGGCTAATAATACAACCTATTATTTAGGTAGTCATAATCGGGTGCCAGGTCAGGCTCGGAGGGCAATAAGAAGGCCCCGCGGGTGCGGGGCCTTCTTATTACAATCGCTGATTTTAGGTTTATTCCCCGTCGTCTCCTATCGCCTCGACCGGGCAGGAATCCTTTGCCTCGCTGCACTGCTCTTCTTCTTCATCGCCGGCCGGCTGCTTGCTCAGATATGCGTAGCCAGCCTCCTCCTGATGCGCGAAGTTGTTGGCTGCTATGTCGCGGCAGAGGTTACAGTCTATGCACTGGGTATCTACATAGTAACGCCCTTCAACATTCTCCGGCACCTTATCATCCCGATTGGCCATTTTTGACCTCCTTGATTTTTGAGTTGTGGGCGGAATAGCCACACGCCCTTCAAGTGTCAAGCCAAAACAAGTCTGCAGATGGGCATAGCTCGCGAATAGGGCAGGTGCTGCAGTACGGCTTACGGGCGAAGCAGCACCGCCTGCCATGAGTCATGAGCAAGGTCGAGAAATCCGTCCATTCGCGCTCCGGAAGGAGCTCCGCCAGGTCGATCTCGACCTTATCCGGGTCTTTCTGCTTCGTAAGGGCCAGGCGCTCCGAGACCCGCAGGACGTGCGTATCGCAGATGATGGCCGGTTTTCCAAACGCATAGGCGCGCACGAGATTCGCGGTCTTCCGCCCCACACCGGCCAGGGCCGTGAGCTCTTCCATCGATTCAGGGATCTTTCCCCCGTGCTCCATCGAAAGGTGCGTGCAGCAGTTCTGAATGGAGCGGGCCTTGTTCTTATAGAAGCCGGTAGCATACACGAGCTTTTCAAGGTCCGCAGCCCTGGCCTTGGCATAGGCCTGTGCGGTCTTGTATCTGGCGAAGAGTTTCGGGGTCACCTCGTTGACACGGACGTCTGTGCATTGCGCGGAGAGTATCGTGGCGATGAGGAGCTCGAGCGGGTTCTTGAAATCAAGCTCGCAGCGCGCGTCCGGGTAGGCCTTCTTGAGCCTCTTCAATATTTCTGGCGCCCTAACCTTTGCCGGGCCGAGCTGCGCGCGCTTCATGGCTTCACACCCTCTGATCGAACCTGAACGACAGCGTATAGATACCCTCGTCGAACGAGGTCTTGAGCATATAGCCGCCGTTGTGGAAGACTGCCATCATCTGCTTGTTGTCGTGCAGCACCGACGCGACAAATCCCTCCACGCCGCTCATCTGAGCGATCTCCGCGAGCTGGGTGAGCAGCGCCCTGCCCATGCCGCGGTTCTGCCACTCGTCGCGGACCATGAATGCCACCTCGGCCATCTTCTCTTCCTTTGAGCCGCGCATGTAGCGGCCCACGGCGAGGATCTTTTCTCCCGCGACGTCCCCTATGATGGCCACTATCGCCATGTCCTTCTCATAGTCGATGCTGACGAGCGGCATGACCTTGGAATGCGGCAGCGACTTCACGGGCTGGAAGAAGCGGTGGTAGATCGTCTCCGGCGAGACGGAATAGAAAAAGTCGCGGATCGGCTTTTCGTCCGTTATCCTTATCGGCCTGAAGAATACCTGCGTGCCGTCGGCTATGACCTGCCAGCGTTCGAATTCCTCGGGGTATCTCGTGCGCTCCCACGAGAGATCGATCTGGTCCTCGTAGACGTAATTGAACTCCTTGGCCTGCCTGAGCAGCTCGGAGCGGAACTTGGGATGCGCTATGTTGATCAGCTCCATCGCGCGCTCGCGTATGTTCTTGCCGTGCAGGTCCGCGATACCGTACTCCGTGACGACGTAGTGCACATCTCCGCGCGTGGTCACCACGCCTGCACCGGGCGACAACGACGCAACGATTCTGGAAATGGTCTCGTCCTTCGCGGTGGATTTCATCGCGATGATCGGCTTCCCGCCCTGAGAGCGGGCCGCGCCGCGGATGAAGTCGAGCTGCCCGCCTATTCCGCTGTAGAACTTGTGCCCCAGCGAGTCGGCGCAAACCTGGCCGGTGAGGTCGACCTCGAGCGCCACGTTTATCGCGACCATCCTTGGATGGCGGCTGATCACGAACGGGTCGTTCACGTATTCCGATGGATGGAGCTCCACGACCGGGTTGCGGTCCACATACTTGTAGAGCTTCTCGGTCCCCATGATGAAGGATGCCACGACCTTGCCCCGGTCGTGGATCTTCTTGTTGCCCGTGACCGCCCCCGCCTCGATGAGGTCCACTATCTGATCCGTGAACATCTCCGTGTGGATGCCGAGGTCTCGCTTGTCCTTGAGCATTTCCAGGATCGCCTGGGGTATCGCACCGATGCCCACCTCGATGGTCGCGCCGTCTTCGATGAGCGTGGCCACGTTTCGGCCGATGCGGCGGATCGTGTCGTCGATCGGGACCGGATGGTACGTGAGGAGCGGCCTGTCCGACTCCACGAAGAAATCTATGTAGTCCGCGGGGATCTGGGAGGCGCCGTACGTCCACGGCATGCGCGGGTTGACCTCCGCGATGACCAGGCTTGCGTTCTCGGTCGCGCTCTTCACGATGTCGACAGAGATGCCGAGGTTCACCATCCCGTCCGCAGTGGGAGGCGCGACCTGGATGAGAGCGACGTCGAGCGGCGTGCGTCCGGATTCAAAGAGCCTGGGTATCTCGGAGAGGAAAATCGGCGTGTAGTCGCCCAGGCCCTGCTGCACGGCGTCGCGCACGTTCTCACCTATGAAGAAACTGTTGAAGCGGAATCTCTCCAAAAACTTGTCTCTCGCGTATGGCGCAATGCCCATCGTCAGCAGGTGAAATATCTCCGCATCAGTCACGGACTGGCGCTCCGAGGCCAGCGCCTCGATCAGCATCTGCGGGGAAGCGCAACCAGTGCCGATGAATATCTTGTTGCCGGGCCGTATATGGGCCATCGACTCGGCAGCTGAGATGATCTTTGAGGCGTACTGTTTTTTCCAATCATAGTCTGCCATATAAAACACCTCGATGTTCTCGTGTGTGAATTAGTGACTGGTGAATGGTGACTGGCGTGAATGGCTAGAAACATTTCTGCCTGACACTTTCCATTTACCGCCAGTCACTGATTTTTACGCGTGCATCGACCGCCACGGCGCGCGCCCGCTCGCTGCTCACCTTGAGCGGGTTGATGTCCATCTCTTCGATCGCCGGGAAATCCATGGAGAGCTGGGAAATGCGCTGGATGCATTCGGCCACCAGCTGCATGTCCACGGATTTCTCGCCTCGCACGCCCTTGAGCAACTTGTAGGTCTTGGTTCCGACGAGCATCTGATATGCCTCCTCGTCGGTGATCGGCGCCAGCTGGAATGAGACATCGCGAAGCACTTCGACGTAGACTCCGCCCAGGCCGAACATGAGCATGGGACCGAATTGCGGGTCGCGCGTCATGCCGATTATGATCTCGCGCCCCTCCTTCACCATCTCCTGCATGAGCACTCCGTGCAGCCTCGCGTTCGGCTCGCGCACGCGTATGCGGCTCATCATGAGTTCGTAGGCGTCGCGCACCTCCGTGGGGCCGGAGAGCCCCACCTTCACGCCTCCGACATCCGATTTGTGGACGATATCGGGAGAGACGATCTTCATCACGACCGGGTAGCCTATCGTGCCGGCCGCGGTGATCGCCTCGTCAGTGCTGCGCGCCAGCACCGCCTGCGGTACGGTAAAGCCGTAGGCGGAGAGGATCGCCTTTGACTCCTGCTCGCCGACGTTGAGCTGTCCGCGCTTGCGGCTGAGGTTGATGACGCGGCTCACCTTCGTGGTATTCACGGCAAAGCGCTTGATCACCCGCGGCGGCCGCTCGCGCCACTTCATGTAATCCACCATCATGAGCAGGGACTCCACCGCTCGCTCCGGCGTGGGATAGTGCGGTATGCGGTTCTTCTGCAGGAACTCGATGCCCGGGGCCACGCGATCCGCGCCGATGAACGAGGCCACAACCGGCTTGTCGTATTTCCCGGCAGTGGCGGCGATCACCTCGGCCGCCTTGAGGACGTCGATCATGGCCTGCGGCGTGAGAAGGACCACCAATGCATCCACGCCGTCGTCCGCCAGCACGGCGTCCACCGCATTGCCGTAGACCTCGGCGGCCGCGTCGCCGAGGATGTCGACCGGATTCATAACGTTTGCAGCGGCTGGCAGGAATGAGCGGAGCTTTTGGTGCGTGGCCTCGGTAAGCTTTGCGAACAAAAGGCCCGCGTTCTCGATCGCATCCGCCGCCATGATGCCGGGGCCGCCGGCGTTCGTGACGACTGCCACGCGGTTGCCGCGCGGCAGGGGCTGGTACGAGAATGCCTGCGCATAATCGAAGAGCGCCTCGAGGGACGGGGCCTGCAGGATGCCGCTCGAGCGGAAGGCGCATTCGTAAGCCATGCGCGCGCCCGCCATGCTTCCGGTGTGTGACGACGCGGCCGCTGCGCCGGCGGAGGTAGTGCCGGCCTTGATGAGAATCACCGGCTTTTCCTTTGTCACGCGCTCTGCCGACCGCATGAAGTGCGGGCCGTTCATTATGTTCTCGAGATAGCCGACGATGACCTTCGAATCCTTGTCTGAGCCCAGGGCCTCGATCAGCACCTCCTCGTCGATATCCACCTTGTTGCCGATGCTGATCAACTTGGAGAATCCGATGTGATTGCGCACGGCCCAGTCGAGGATCGCGGTGCACAAGGCGCCCGACTGCGAGAGCACCGCGATGTCCCCCTCTTCCGGAAAATGCGAAGCGAACGAAGCATCGAGCTTTTGCTTCGTGTTGATGAGCCCCAGGCAGTTCGGACCCAGGATACGCACACCGCTCACCATGGCAGCGTTGAAGAGCCTCTTCTCCAGGTCCTTGCCCTCTTCGCCAGCCTCCTTGAAGCCTGCCGAGATGACGATCGCGGCGCTGATCCCCTTGCGGCCCAGCTCCTCAACCGTTGCCGGCACGAACTTTGCGGGGATCGAGATCACGGCGAGGTCGATGCCGTCCGGCAGCTCGCTGAGGTCATGGTAGCATTTGAGCCCCATGATATCGTCGGCCTTCGGGTTTACAGGGTAGATCTTCCCCTTGAACCCGTGCTCGACGAGGTTTTTCATTATCGAGTGGCCGACCTTGCCTTCCTCGCGGGAAGCGCCGATGACCGTCACGGATTGGGGCGAAAATAGTTTCTCCAGCACGTTGTACCTCCGTCGTAATGGCGGCCGCCTCCTACTTCATCGCAACGCCCAAGTAAAGTACTCGATATCCCCGGGAAACAGTATCAGGAACGCTATTTGCGGCGGTTCACGCGGGCGAGCAACTGATCCGCATCAAGACAGTTGAGGATATCTCCTTTTTCGAGCCAACCCTTGCGCGCCACCCAAACGCCGAACTCGACATACTGTATCTCATCCGCTGAGTGCGCATCCGGGTCGATGATCATCCTTGCGCCCTTATCCTTGGCATACTTGCACCAGCGCCAGTCGAGGTCCAGCCTCTGCGGGTGCGAGTTGATCTCGAGCGCCACTCCCTGCTTCACGGCGGCGTCGATGACCAACCGCAGATCCACGGCATATGGCTCTCTCGCGAGCAAAAGCCTCCCGGTCGGGTGGGCCAGGACGTTGACAAAGGGATTCGATATGCCGCGGATGATCCTCTGAGTCATTTCATCCTCGGGCTGCCCGAAGTGCGAATGTATCGCGGCGATCACGAACTCGAAGGAGGAGAGGATCTTGTCGTCGAAATCCAGGGTTCCGTCGGCCAGTATATCGACCTCTACGCCCTTGATGACTCGGAAACCCTTGAGCTTGCGGTTCAGCGCGTCGATCTCCTTGTGCTGGCGACGCACGTCGGCCGGCTTCATGCCGCCAGCGATCCTGACCGCCTGGCTATGGTCCGCGAGCACTATGTATTTGTAGCCCAGCGATCTCGCTACATCGGCCATCTCCGCGATCGTCCCCTCGCCGTCGGTATAGTTCGAGTGGACATGCGGTACGCCGCGCAGATCGCGGGTCTCCAGTAGCTTGGGCAGCGCGTGCTTTGCAGCCGCCTCCGTCTCGCCCATATTTTCCCGAAGCTCGGGCGGGATGAAATCGAGGCCGAGCATGCGAAACAGCGCGGCCTCGTCCTCGCACCTCGCCGATTTTTTGGCCGCACCCTTGAAGAGCCCGTACTCGTTAAGCTTGTAGCCCTTCGACTTAGCCCTTCCCCTCATATCGACGTTGTGCTCCTTGGAGCCGGTGAAGTAGTGCAGGGCAAACGGGTACTGCTCTTCAGAGACCGCGCGCAGGTCGCACTGTATTCCGGATTTGAGCATCACCTCTGATTTTGTGCCGCCATGCTGGATGACCTGCTGCACCTGCGGCATCGCTACGAATCGCTCCATGACCTTCTCAGGTTTTTCGGTCGCGACGAGTATATCAACGTCGTGAATGACTTCCTTGCGACGGCGGATCGAGCCGCCGATCTCGGAGCGGATCACCTCGGGCCAGCGCCGCATCCCTTTGTGCACGTCGAGCGCCGCACTCAGCGCTTCGTCGAGGCGGTGGCTGCCGGAAAACCTCCTCAGCATACCGATGCCCGCCAGTATCTTCTCCTCCGTCTTCGCGCCGAATCCCGGCTCGCCCGCCAGCATGTGCCTCTGGCAGAGAAGCTCCAGCTCGCCTATGGATTTGATACCGCACTTCTTCCAGAGGTAGCGCACCTTCTTGGGCCCAACGCCCGGTATCAACAACATCTGGATGACATCGGGCGGCACCGAGGCGCGCATCTTCTCGTACTCCGCAAGCTTGCCCGTTCGCCCGATCTCCGCGATGTGATCCGCCAGGGCCCTGCCGATCCCCTTCATCTTCACCAGCTCGTCGCGCTCTATGAGCTCACCGATATCGCCGCGCAGGGACTCGACGATGCGCGCGGCATTATGATACGCGCGCACCTTGAACGCGTTTTCGTCAGTGAGCTCCAGGAGGGTCGCGATCTCCTCCAGTGCCCTTGCGATCTGGTGATTATCCATATTTGAATAGTTCGTACGATCGCACTAACGCACGAATTATGTTTTCTTCTCTGTGATTCCGTACTGCTTGATCTTCCGATAGAGGGTGTCCCTGCCGATGCCCAGCTGGTGCGCAGCTTGAGAGATGTTCCACCCGCACTGAGCGAGCACCTCGGCGATGTGGCTCGCCTCCACAGCGCGCAGTGGCGCCATCGGGCCGGAGCTCACCGAAAGATCGTGTCCGGAGTGGCGCAGGGGGCCCAGCGTGATATCGCGCGCGACCAGGGTCGGCGGGATGCCGAAGACGACTGCGCGCTCCACGGCGTTCTGCAACTCTCGCACATTCCCCGGCCAGGAATAGGTGTTGAGAATATCGTACGCCTCCCTGGAGAAGTCGGTGAACTGCTTTCCGGTCTTGCGCGCATAGAATTTGAGAAAGTGCCGTGCGAGCAGCTCTATGTCCTCCGGCCTATCGCGAAGCGGGGGTATCGTTATCGGCAGCACGCTGAGCCGATAGAAGAGATCGGCACGGAAGACGTTATCGGAGACATCCGCCTGCAGATCCTTGTTCGTCGCGGCGACGACGCGAACATCCACCTTGATCTCCTTGAGCCCGCCGATGCGGGTGAACGTCCGCTCCTGCAGCACGCGCAGCAGCTTTGTCTGGATCATCGGCGAAAGGTCTCCGATCTCGTCCAGAAAGATCGTGCCGGTGTCTGCGTATTCGAACTTTCCCATTTGTCTCTCAAAGGCATCCGTGAACGCGCCCCTCTCGTGGCCGAAGAGCTCGTTCTCGATGAGCGTTTCCGGGACGGCCGCGCAGCTCACGGTCACGAAGGGGCGAAGCTTCCTGGGCCCGTTGTAATGTAGGGTGCGGGCCGCAAGCTCTTTGCCCACGCCGCTCTCGCCGGTGATGAGGACCGTGGCGCTCGAGCCCGACAGCTGCCTGAGATGATCCACCGTGCCCTTCATGGTCTCGCTTCGATAGATGAACTGATCGAAGCCGTACGATACGGACATCTCCTTCTCGAACGTTGCGATCGTCTGCATCGCCCGCCGCGACTGCACCGCGTTGACCACCTTGACCCATAGCTCGGCAAACTGGATCGGCTTCACGATGAAGTCGTATGCGCCCTTTTTGATCGCGTTGATAGCGGTCTCGAGGTCGCTGCGGCCCGTGACGATGATGATCGCCAAGGTGGTGTCCACCGCCAGAATCTGGGCGATGAGATCCATGCCGGATGTATCGGGCAGGCCCAGATCGAGAAGCACGAGGTCGAACCGATTATCCTGCAACTTCTGCATCGCCTCTGCAGCGGTCGTGGCGATCTGGACGGATGCCTCTTCAGCCGCAAGGCGATCCGCCAGCGTGGATGCGAAATCCCGATCGTCGTCGACCACCAATATCTCTCTTCTTTTCTCCATTAGCCCCTCCGAAATATGTACACAAAGTATCACACTTTAAACCGTTTGATAATAGTACATTGTACTGATCTAAGACATATCAGTACGTTGCCCCAAATCCATAACCGACCACTAGATTTTGCTTTTTAGACGAATCACTTGTGATACGGCTCTCGCTTTAGAATCGTGAAAGCGCGATAGAGCTGCTCCAGCAGGATGACCTGTACCAGCTCGTGCGGAAACGTCATGGGCGAGAGGCCGAGCGTTTGATCGGCGCGCTTGCGTATCTCATCGCCAGCGCCATCCGGCCCGCCGATGAAGAAGACCATCCTCCTGGTGCCGCGCATCTGATGCGCCTGGATGAATTCCGCCACCTGCTCGGAGCTCATCTGCCCGCCGCGCTGATCCATGAGCACAAAAAAATCTCCAGGCTCCACCCTGGCCAGGGCCTGTCTGTCATCCCGGCACGCCATGATCTCGAACGGAACATAGTGCGACAACCGCTGCGAATAATCGGAGGCCAATTCGACGATAGGTTTGGAGCGGGGTTTACCTATTGGCAGGAGGAGCAGCTTCATCTCATGCAAGCTCGAGTACCGCATCCACCAGTTTTTTGATCCCCTGCCATACTTCGGAGATCGAATTCGCATTCATGTAAGCGGGTGTCGTGACTATCTTGTTCTCGCGATCAACTATGCAATCGGTGGGAGGGCATACAACATAGCTGTGGCCCATGGCCTCTATCGCGGCTGTACAACCGTTGTCATCGCCGCACGTGATCTTGGCGAATATGCCGACCGTCTGGAGCGCCCGCGCAAGCGTCGCCGGGGCTATGCATATCGCGCCGATCGGCTTTTGCGCCTTTGCCATCT
>Ga0265296_1001720_pt1 | contig 24120 bp, 22 predicted proteins | sample MunlanPumphouse1_FD_189073 | JGI IMG/M metagenome (GOLD analysis project Ga0265296, IMG submission 189073) | Groundwater microbial communities from a municipal landfill in Southern Ontario, Canada - Pumphouse #1 | ecosystem: Environmental > Aquatic > Deep subsurface > Groundwater | place... | reverse complement strand
AGTTCGAGCATGCCGTTTCCGATGTGCTTTTCGATCGTCCACTTGTCCCTCATCCACTGTGCCGGCATGCAGTCTCCGGCGAGGTTCACAACGTGTTTCACGATCTGGACGATGGCAGTGCCGCGCACAACTTGCAGAACCTGCGCGAGCAAATCACCTTGACCGAGTCTATTCACATCAGCCTTTGTCCAGCCGGTGCGATCAAACCCCATCTCAAGATGATGACCAAGACCCTGACCCATTTCGAACGCGTCACTCATGACTTGTTCTCCTTTTTTACGACATGTCCTTTCAGACTCGTCGCATTTTTGCCAGCGGGCTTCTGACTCATGTCAGATTTACCATGGCAAGAAATCGCTCTTAATTAGAGCAACTTTTTGCCAAAGTCAATCTGTTTTGATACTCAAATATAGCACAAAACGGCCGAATTGTCAATAGTTTGCCTTGATCTGCCTGTAATTGTGCTAAAATATTCGTATTATGGAAAAACAAACAATCTACATGGGAGCTGACCACGGAGGATGGGCGCTAAAAGAGGCACTAGAGGATTACTTGAAAATAAAAGGCTATAAAGTGGTTGATATGGGAAACCAAGATCTTGTCAAAGACGACGACTATCCTGAATTTGGCTATGCTGTTGCAAAACGTGTTGTGACAGATGAAGGTTCGCACGGAATTGTGATTTGCGGAAACGCGCAAGGAATTTGTATCGTTGCCAATAAAGTTAAAGGCGCGCGTGCGGCAACTGGATTTGACGAACAAGTCGCGAAAACTTCTCGAACAGATGACAATGCAAATGTTCTCTGCTTGCCAGGAAATCACATAAAAATGGATGAAGCAAAAAAAATCGTTGATATGTGGCTCTCAACAGAATTTTCCAAAGCAGACCGTCATATTCGACGTTTGAACAAAGTTACAGAAATCGAAAATCAAGAATACGGAAACCCCTAAAAAATATGTTAGAAATCGTCCCAGCGTTATTGGTTGAATCTGAAAAAGAATTCGAAACAAAATTTCGCGCGATTGAAAATGACTGCGCGCTTATTCAAATTGATGTGCTTGATGGAACGCTTTTTCCAAACACGACCTGGTTTGATCCTGCCGCGATCGGAGCGATCAAAACAAAAGTAGAAATTGAAGCGCATTTCATGGTTGAAAATCCAATCCCAATTATTAAAGAGTTCAAGAGACTTGTCCCAACTTTCACGCGCGCGATAGTGAGCGCGGAAATGCATCGCCCGCTTGGCGCTGTTATAGGACACATTCGAGACATTCTTGGAATAAAAGTTGGAGTAGCAATCAATCCAGAAACTCCACTTCATGAAATTGAAGAAGTCCTGCACACGATTGATCAACTGACAATAATGGGCGTTCACCCGGGTTCACAAGGACAAAAGTTTGGAAATTCACAAAACTTTTCCAGTCCTGATGCAATTTTTGAAAAAATAGAGCAAGCGCGCAACCATCGCAAAGATTTAGTGATAGAAATAGATGGCGGTGTAACAGAAGAACTCATCAAACCGCTAATAAAAGCCGGTGTTCAGAGAATATGTATTGGTTCACTCATCTTTCAGTCTGAAAATCCAAGTGATAAACTCAAAGAGCTAAATAAATTTATCCTATGAAAATCTTAACACTCTCTGCTCGCAGGCTAAAGCCTGCGGCTACAATAATTTTCTTAATCCTCCTAACTTTTTCAGCCATTCCTGCAATCGCCTCAGTTCCTGTTACATCACTTCAATCTGGTGACCTTATTCGCGGTCAAACTTACTCTTCAGTTTACTACTATGGCGCTGATGGTTTCCGTTATGTTTTTCCAAACGACAAAACATACTTCACATGGTATGGCAACTTTGACAATGTAAAATGGATTTCAGACAATGACCTCTCAACAATCCAAATTGGTGGAAACGTTACATATAAGCCGGGTGTGAAAATGATTAAAATCAACAGTGATCCAAAAGTTTATGCGGTCGCTGGAGGCGGAATACTTCGAGCAATAAATTCAGAACTTGTAGCAAAGGAATTGTACGGCGCGAACTGGAACAAACAAATTGATGATGTTCCGGATGGATTTTTTTCAAACTATAAAATCGGAAGCAAGATCGAACTTGCGTCCCAGTACAGCAGTAAAGCTGAAAAAGCCGACGCAACCGACATCAACTCTGACAAAAATCTCAAAGCCACAACAATCATTTCAATCACAAACACTGGTTATGAACCTCCAACCGCAACAATTGAAAGTGGCACGGCCGTACGTTTCGTAAACAACTCAAATACAAATCAATCGGCAACTGAATGGGACAGTGTTTGGGGAACTGGAACTCTCAAACCAGGAGAACATTTCACGCGATACTTTGTTGAAAAAGGAACTTGGAGTTACTACTCAAAATATGTAAGCAAATCTGTAATGGGTGGCACGGTAATTGTGAAATAATAATGTGCCCAACTTCTGGCCTTCGACAAGCTCAGGCAATATGCTAAAATATTTTCATCTCCCATCTTCCTAACTACTAACTACTATCTACTAACTACTAATTCTATGCCCCAACGCTTTTCACTCACTCTTGTGTCAGTGTTCACAATCTTGGCCGCTGTTTTCGCAACAATGATTGGTTGGACTCCGATCGCAAGCGCGCAGTCTTATGTAAAACCAGCTGATCTAAAATCAGGTGATCTTATCCGCGGACAGTCATTCTCATCTGTTTACTATTTTGGAAAAGATGAAATGCGCTATGTTTTCCCAAACGACAAAACATACTTCACATGGTATAGCAACTTTGACAATGTGAAGTGGTTAACAGACACAGATTTGGCAACAGTTCAAATCGGAGGAAACGTAACATACAAGCCAGGAGTAAAAATGATAAAGATCAACAGTGATCCAAAAGTTTACGCTGTTGGAAGTGGAGGAACACTTCACTATGTATCAACAGAAGCAATCGCGATCGCTTTGTATGGAAACACATGGAACAAAATGATTGATGACATGCCAGATGGATTCTTTTCAAACTACAAAATAAGCAGTGCAATTGAAAATGCAGGAAGTTTCAGTGTTACAGCAGAAAAAGCAGAAGCAACAGACATCAATACTGACAAGAAACTTCAGACGCCGGTTGTTGTTTCAATGTCAGATAATACCTATACTCCAAGCTCGGTTTCTATAACTGCTGGACGAGCTGTAAAATTTATAAACAACGGGGCAACAAAACACTCGGCAAGCTCTGACAGTGGTACGTGGGGAACAGGAACAGTGCAACCAGGAGAAAAATTCATTAAATACTTCAAAACAGCCGGCTCATTCCCATTTCACTGTACAGATCATAGCAGTATGACAGGAACAATTACGGTTCAATAAACATTGCAGTAAACAGTCCGGCATGAAGGCTGGACTGTTTTGTTTTGTGTTACAATAGTTCCACTATGCCCCGTTAGAAGGCCGTTGAACAAAACCAATGGTTTTCTTATTGGGAGGCAATAAATTATGTAATAACGTTAGGCTTGAAGAAAAAATTTCGAATGAAATTTTTTCAGGAGGCCTTCTAACGGGGTATGCCCAACTTGACTCTTGGTCCAAAAGTTCGAAAACCATTACATCTGCACGACCAAAAACTCAAAAAACTAGAAGAAAAAGCATTGGAAATTAGAAAAGACTTGATTAAAATGCTGGTTGAAGCAGGATCAGGGCATAGTGCTGGCCCGCTTGGAATGGCTGATATTTTTACAGCTCTTTATTTTCATGTGATGGTTCATGATCCAAAACGTCCGGACTGGAAAGATCGCGATCGGCTTATTCTTTCAAACGGCCATATCTGCCCAATTCGTTACGCAACAATGGCACATGCCGGATATTTCCCAAAAGAAGTATTAAAAACTTTGCGAAAATTCGGTTCGCCTCTTCAAGGTCATCCAGAGCGTGAAAAATTACCTGGGGTTGAAACAACATCTGGTCCGCTTGGATCAGGTTCTTCACAAGCTGTTGGAATAGCTTACACAGGACTACTCGATCACGCTCCATGGCGTGTGTACTGTGTTATGAGTGACGGAGAACTTGAATGCGGGCAAACTTGGGAGGCAATGCTTTTTGCGGGACGAAACAAACTTTACAACTGCACTTTCATTATTGATCGAAACAACATTCAGATTGACGGACAAACCGAAGATGTTATGCCGCTTGAACCTTTGCAAGAAAAATTCGAAGCATTCAATTTGAACGTAATTCGTTGTGCTGGAAATTCAATTCGTGATTTTGTAGGCGCTGTTGAACACGCGCATGGTATAAGTGAAAAACCAACAGTTATAATCGCCGATACCGTTCCAGGATACGGAGTTGATTTCATGGAATATGATTTTGCTTGGCATGGAAAAATACCAACATTCAAAGAAGGAAAAGAAGCACTTGAATGGCTTCGCACACTTGGAGGAAAAATAAAGAGCGAACACGAATAGTATGGCATTACACAAACAACAAACTGGTATCAATCGTGAAGTGTATCTTGTTCGTCATCTTTTTGATCCAGACAAACTAAAACAAATTCCGACTCGCAACGGCTATGGTGAAGGTCTTGTCGAAGCTGGAAAAATAAACAAAAACGTAATGGTTCTTTGTGCTGATCTTACTGAATCAACTCGTTCGCTCGCTTTCAAAAATACTTTTCCAGATCGTTTTGTTCAACTTGGTGTAAGTGAACAATCAATGGCATCGATCGCGGCCGGAATGGCAATCACTGGAAAAGTTCCATTTATATCAAGTTATGCTTGTTTTTCACCTGGCAGAAACTGGGAACAAATTCGAACAACGATCGCGATACAAAACAGTAATGTAAAAATAGCCGGAGCTCACGCCGGCGTTTCTGTTGGCCATGATGGAGCAACTCATCAGATGATCGAAGACATTGCGATCATGCGTGTTATGTCAAACATGCGAGTCTTTGTTCCGTGTGACATGCTTGAAACAAAAAAAACAACGCTAGCTGTAGCGAAACTCTCTGGTCCATGTTATTTGCGTTTCGCCCGTGAAGCATCACCTGTTTTCACAACAGAAAAAACTCCATTCAAAGTTGGTCGCGCTGAAACATATCGATTTGGAAATGATCTAACTATAATTGCATCTGGTCCACTTTTGTATGAAGCTCTGCTCGCCGCGCAAATTCTTTCCATTGATCACAAAATCGAAGCTCGAGTCATCAACATGCACACAATTAAACCGCTTGATGTAAAAACAATTATCAAAGCCGCAAAAGAATCAGGCGCAATTGTGACAGTCGAAGAAGCTCAAGCCGCTGGCGGACTTGGCGGAGCTGTTGCGGAAACAGTTTGTCTTTCAGCTCCTGTTCCTGTTGAACGAGTTGGAATGCAAGATCGTTTTGGTGAATCAGGTAACCCACGCGAACTTCAAGAAGCGTTCGGACTAACTGCTCCATCAATCATCGCCGCCTCACTTCGGGTGTTAAAATTAAAGTAATCATTTTGCTTCTTTACCCTCTGGGCCCTCTTGGTCCTCTCAGACATTCCCCATATGCTCGACCTCATCACAATCGGCGATATTAAACTCGACACTTTCGTAGTATTAAACGACGCAAGTGTTCAATGCCAACTCAAATTACCTGAATGCCAGTTATGTTTGGATTATGGCGGTAAAATTGTTGTTGAAGTTATTGATTCGCAGGTTGCTGGAACAGCACCAAACATCGCAGTTGGAATTTCAAGAATGGGACATAAAACTGCTGTCATTTCTAATATGGGGCAAGATGGTACGCGTAAACTTTCTATCGAAAACCTCACAAAAGAAAAAGTTTCAACAAAATACATTCGTTCGATTAAAGGCGCACGAAGCGCATATTCAGTCGTACTTAATTATAAAGGTGAAAAAACTCTATTAACTTCCCACAATCACAATGCCTATCACCTTCCAAAACCAATGCCAAAAACCAAATGGATTTATGTTGGTGAAATGGGAAATGGATATCCGCCTTTTTTTTCAAACCTTGCGAAATATGTTCACAAAAAAAATATCAATTTTTGTATCAACCCGGGAAGCATCCAAATAACTGAACGAAAACCTGCGTTATTTGAATTGATTCGCGAAGCAAAAATTTTGTTTGTGAATCGAAGCGAAGCTCAAACACTCGTACAGAAAACAATTGATGAAGTTCATCAGCTTGCAACTGAACTTTATCGTCTTGGATCGAAACATGTTGTTATAACAGACGGAAAAAATGGAGCAACTTGCTTTGATGGAAAAACCTTGTTGTCAGTTGAAGCGTTCCCAAGCAAATTTATTGAAGCAACAGGCGCTGGTGATGCTTTTGCAACAGGTTTCATAGGCGCGCTAATGCATGTTGGTTCAACAATAGACGCGCTAAAATGGGGAGCTGTAAATTCAGCATCGGTCATTGAACACGTTGGACCACAGGCCGGTCTTTTAACAAATCGGCAAATTATTTCAAGACTAAAAAAACATCCGTCATTCAAACCAAAATCCATTTGATATGCTTACATCTCTTTTTTCTGTTCTAACAAAAGCTCAAAAAGGACGATACGCGGTTGGAGCTTTTAACATAAATAATTTGGAAACACTGCAAGCTGTAATGTCTGCGGCTGAAACAGAACGATCACCGATTATTTTGCAAACTTCTGAAGGCGCGATTGAATATGCTGGAATGGAAGAACTTGCGGCGTTAGTACATCTTGCCGCGCGCAAAACGAAACTTCCGGTTGTATTTCATCTTGATCATGGAAAAAATTTCGATCTTGTTATTGAGGCAATCAAAAGTGGATTTTATACAAGCGTAATGTTTGACGGATCGTCTCTTCCATACAAAGAAAATGTGCGAAAAACAAAAACGATTGTAAAAATGGCGCACGCAAAAAAAATTTCTGTTGAAGCAGAGCTTGGACTCATAGCTGGAAAAGAAGATTTTATTTCTGTGTCTGAACGCGAAGCGGCAATGACTCAACCATTGCAAGCTGTTGACTTTGTAAAACAAACTGGTTGTGACGCGCTTGCTGTGGCAATTGGCACACGACATGGTGCGTTCAAAATGAAAAAAGAATCCAATTTGGATTTTGAAAGATTAAAAGCAATAGCAGAGGCAACTTCTATTCCGCTTGTTTTGCATGGAGCGTCCGGAGTGCCAGCGCGTATAAAAGCACAGTGCACAAAATATGGTTGTGAAATCGCTTCGGCAAAAGGAATTCCAGACACACAAATTAAAAAATCAATTTCGCTTGGAATCTGCAAAGTAAATATAGATACTGACATGCGTATTGCTTTTGACGCAGGAATCAGAAAATTCTTAAAAGAAAAACCAGGTGTGATCGATCCGCGCGAAATCTTGAAACCCGCAAAAGATCTAATGACAACTATCGCACGCCACAAAATGCGATTGTTCGGATGTTCTGGTAAAGGATAATTTTAATCCAATCCTCTTGGCCCTCTTAGCCCTCTTGGCCCTCTTAGCCCTTCCCTATATGTTTGACATAATCACAATCGGTTCTGCGACACGCGATGTTTTTGTTATTTCCAAATCTTTTATCGCGCTTAAATCAAAAAAATTTCCAACAGGTTCTGGTGAATGTGTAGCGCTTGGTTCCAAAGTTGACTTAGATAAACTTGTACTCACAACAGGAGGAGGAGCAACAAACGCGGCCGCGACTTTTGGATCTCTTGGTTTCCATTCTGCAACAATGACACGAATCGGAGACGACTCATCTGGAAAAGATGTGATCGATGATTTAAGTCGATTCGGAGTTAGCACACACAATGTTCGAATGATCAAAGACGGACAAACAGGGTTTTCGATTCTTCTTACAATGCCAGACGGCGAACGAACCGTGCTTGTGTACCGAGGAGTTTCATCAACTTTTGAAACAAAAGATATTAACTGGGAAGGTTGCAAACAAACAAAATGGATTTACCTCACGTCTTTAGGAGGAAATTTGTCTTTGTCAAAAAAAATTATTCAACACGCAAATAAATGTGGAATAAAAGTCGCGTGGAATCCTGGTGCTGGCGAAATCAAACACGGAATGAAAGAAATAAAACAACTCCTTCCAATGGTTGATGTACTAAACATAAATACAGAAGAAGCAAAACTACTCACTGGGAAACGCAGTATTAAAACAATGTTTGATGAACTTAAAACAAAATGCATGATTCGACTTATAACAGACGGAACAAATGGATCGTATGTGTGGGAGAATGGAAAAATTTTACATGCTGGCACAACTGGCGCGCGAGCGATTTCTCGAACAGGAGCAGGCGACGCGTTTGGTTCAGGTTTTGTGGCCGGATTGATGAAGAAAGTCCTCCCCCTTCCAAAGGGGGAGACAGAGGGGGTTGCCGCCATCAAATTTGCTCTTGCTGTTGGAACATTAAACGCGGAATCTGTCATACAAAGCTACGGCGCTAAAAATGGTATCCTTAAAAAATGGCCGTCTATTTTAGCGATCAGTAAGATAAAAATCGTTTCAATATGATTTACAAAGTTCTTGTAACACGCGAAATTCCAGACGAAGGAATCAAACTGCTCAAAGCCGATAAAAGAATCAAACTTGAAATTTACGAAAAAGATCAGCCAATCCCTCGCAAGGAATTATTAAAGCGTGTTAAAGGCAAAGATATTATTTTATCCATTCTAACTGAACGAATGGATAAAGAAGTTCTTAACGCGGCAGGACCACAACTCAAAATGATTGCCAACTATGCTGTTGGATTTGATAATGTTGATCTTGTTGAAGCTAAAAAACGAAACATTATTGTAACCAACACACCAAGTGGCCAAATCTCCGAATCAGTAGCAGAACACACAATCGCGTTAATGTTCGCGCTAGCTAAACGCATTTGTGAAGCAGATCGTTTCACGAGAGCTGGAAAATACAAAGCATGGGGACCAAAACTTTTGCTTGGAACTGACTTTTATGGAAAGACCGTGGGAATTGTTGGAACAGGACGAATCGGAACAGGTGTTGTCCGAAGACTTCACGACGGATTCAACATGAAAATTCTTTACAATGACATGAAACGAAATCCGCAACTTGAAAAAGATACAAGCGCAAAGTTTCGTTCACTTGAACAGTTGCTTAAAGAATCTGATTTTGTTTCTTTGCATGTTCCACTCTTGCCTTCCACACGTCATTTGATTAGTACAAAACAATTTAAGATGATGAAAAAAACAGCGTTTCTTATTAACACAGCGCGTGGCCCAATCATTGACGAAAAAGCGCTCGTGAAAGCGCTTGCGAATAAAGAAATCGCTGGAGTTGGGCTTGATGTTTATGAGTGCGAACCAATGATCGATTGCGATCCAAAAGACAATCTTGATTTGAGAAAAATGGATAATGTTGTGCTAACACCTCACACAGCTTCAGCAACTCTTGAGACACGTCAAGAGATGAGCAAATTGGCAGCTGAAAATATCTTGATGTTTATCAATGGAAAAAAACCAATAAACATAGTCTAGTTTCTGTCCCAAAATCCATGATCATACACACGCGGCAAACTCACATTGCTTGCAAACAAACTTTTCCAATCAAAAAATGGCATTGACTCCAGAGTATTTATATTCCAAGGAAGATAATATTTTTCAACAATCTCTTCATTTGTCAGATGTCTCCATTTATAATTCGCATCCCCGGGATAACATCCAACACCTGCGTGACGACGCGTTTCTCTTTCAATACTCGTTCCATACTCATGCGCGACATCATAACTTTTCCCTTGCGCCATGAGTGTTCGTTCTAAAAATTCGTGTTCAAAAATAAATGGAACTTCTTTTTTGTTCATGCTTGCTTCCAACCAAATTTCACCTTTAGGAATATAAGAAGGATAAATTAGATCATGACCGCCAAGAATAAATTCCGGATCCATATACTGTCGAACTATCGCTCCATCTACAAACATAAGTCGCAAATTCTTTCGTCGCTCTTTTCGAACAATGAACTTTGGAATAGGGCCTGGCGATAAAATTTTTTGTTTCAAATATGAACGAAGATGATGTCCTGATAAATTACCTGTATCAATCGATTCGGTATGAATTAAAAAATCTCTTTCTTTTTCCGCGAGCACATCAAGCCACCACTCGCCTTGCGGAATATAAAATTTTGGCGCAAATCTTCCAGCTCGACAACTGTGTGTGTGAAAAATTCCAAAATCAGGATCGATTGTATTTCGAATTTTGTATCCGTCAACTAGTTTGATTGAAGATAAATGGATGTGCGGCATACTTTGTTGAATATATTATAACATGAGAAATAACAATTATATGAAAACAAAAAGATCGACGTGAGTCGGTCTTTGTTTTTTGGCTGTTGTTTTAGTTGGTGGACCAGTGGGGATTCGAACCCCAGACCCCCTGCTTGCAAAGCAGGTGCTCTACCAACTGAGCTACTGGCCCCCGAGTGAGAGGAATGGCCAGGCCATCATGGCCTGTCGATTCAGCAAAAATGGAAGAAGGGAAATAAAATTTCACTTCGACTATTTTTAATGAAACGACAAACCGTAAGGTTGGACATTCCCGAGCGAGGCCATTAGCTCCGAGTCCCGCAACAGCGGGACGAAGGCACTATTGGCCCATAATTAAAAGCGTCTTTTGTGACGGAATAATATCATTATGACGATATCTGTCAATATGATATAACAAATGCCGTATGCGCCATTTCACGCTTGCAACTATTATCTTATCATCCATTCTTTTACCTAATTTTACATTTGCATCACATCCACAATTTCTTTCTCTTTCGATTCTTGAAACTGGAAAAAGTTTTGATCTGCCAACTCAAAACTCAACTGGTGGCGTCTCACTTTCAGTTGCAGATTTAGGTGATGATGGTATCCCAGAACTTATTATTGGAAACGGTCTTGGTTCTGAACCTCGCGTGAGAGTTTTGAGACAAGATGGATCTGAAATAGGAAGTTTTCTTGCGTATGCTGAAACGCTTGGTGTTGGAATCAATGTTGTAGCATGTGATCTTAATGGAGATGGTTGGAATGAAATAATTACAGCTCCACAAAGAGGCGGTGGTCCACACATACGAGTGTTCGATAGACTTGGAAACCTCATCGGCTCTGGTGTGTTTGCATACAATGATGCTTTTCGTGGTGGAGTAAACCTTGTGTGCGGAAATCTTGATGATAATAAGCAAGCAGAACTTGTGACACTTCCTGCGGCTGGAGGTGGTCCACATGTTCGAATTTGGAAACTTGATAATGAAGCGCTCGAATTGAAAAAAGAATTTTTTGCATTTGATGCAAACGATCGAACAGGACTTGTTGGAACGATCTCTGATAAAAAACTTTTTGTTTCACAACAACACACAAACACACCGATCATAAAAACATTCACGCTTGAAAAAAATATAAAAATAGAAAATGAAAAACAAATTTCAATCAATTCAACCGGTGTTGCATCAATAGTTATCCACAACCAAGAAATGCTGATCACAACAACTTCAAATTCAATTCTCTACAATGTAAACACAAATGAACAAACAAAAATTTCTGGTGACGCGCAAAGTTTTGTGATCGCATCCGCTAATCTTGATAATGTAAATAAGAGTGAACTTGTCATCGCTCCATCAAAACCTTTGTTTGATGAAAAGAATGGTACACGAGTTGTTGTTGATGTTTCAGAGCAAAGATTATATGCCTACAAAGACGGCATTCTTGAAAATTCTTTTTTGATTTCAAGCGGAAAAAACAATGCGACACCACTCGGAATTCATCAAATCTTAGCAAAAATTCCACAAGTTCGTTACAAGTGGTCATATGGACCAAATGATCCACGCAATTATGATCTTGGACTTGTTCCTTACAATTTAAGATTTGCTTCGCACATCTATTTGCATTACGCATACTGGCATAATAATTTTGGTCATCCAATGTCGCGAGGTTGCGTGAATGTTTCACTCAATGACATGAAGTGGTTGTATGATTGGGGTGAGGTTGGAATGGAAGTTGAAGTGAGAGAATAAAAATAAAATAATTTTTCCCTTTTCTACTTTGCTACTCTGCTACTTTGCTACTGATTTTATTTTTTTCCCTTTACTACTCTACTACTTCTAAACTATAATATATTTATCGTTCAAGCATCGCGCCATGCAAGACGACAAAAGACTGCAATACATTTTTGCAGTGCTCGATCGAGCACATAATCCATAATAATAAAAACGTCTGGAGGAATTTTTTACAACCGGCGTTTAAACTCCGTAAAGGAGGAGAACAAATTTATGCCAGCAAAGAAGAAGAAAGCTCACAAGAAGAAAGCAGCTCCAAAGAAGCACAAGAAAGTAGCTCCAAAGAAGCGCAAAGCTTCCAAGAAGCGCAAAGCTGCCAAGAAGAAATAGTTCATTCGGTAAATTACAAAACTCCCTAGTGGCGCGCCAGGGAGTTTTTTGTTTTACAAAAGTGATTTCTGTTTTGGTTGTTTGGGACCAGATTTACCAAAAACTTTTACGGTCCCATAAATTCCATCGTAACCTGGTGTCACTTCCACTTTTCCAGCACGAACCTTCTCTATCGCAAGCGAAATGTTTTCATTAGAAGTATGCTTACGAATTGAATCGATTGGGACGTCAAGTAAAATAGAAAATTCATCAGCAAGTTCAGTTGTGAGACGCATGTATTCTTCTTCAACTTTTTTTGAACTGACAGATTTCACACCAAAAACTTCCGCGAGAATTTCAGCAAGTGGAACAATAGACTTAAACGGAATTTTTCGATTTGAAACTTGTTTTGCATCGCGATCTTTTAACTCTTCAACTCGATTATGGACTCCAAGAGTGAGCGACCGCTTACATGTTGAACATCTGTTCCCAAGTTTTTTGGATTGAACCGGATTGCATGAAAACTTACACGCCGCGCATCCGTCATAGTGATATTTCCCTTCTTGCGGATAAAATTCAATCGTATATTTGAAACGAGCCGCGTCTTGATTTTTCAAAACAGAAACAAAATCATCAAACGTTGGTGGTTTATCGAATTCAAACACATTTGCTTCACGCCCAAGATTGCGTGGTGAGTGCGCGTCAGAGTTTGAAATGACGACTATCTTATCTAGCGCTGAAATCTGCCAATTCATTTCAGGATCTGAAGAAAGACCAGTCTCGATCGCGTAAACATACTTCGACATTTCGCCAAAACATTCTTCGATCGAATCAAAACCAGATTTACTTCCAAAAACAGCGTACCACGGAGTCCAAGCGTGAGCCGGAACAACAATTATCTTTTCATCGATCTCTTTTAGCAATTTGTAAAGTTCTTCTGAATCAATTCCAAGAATCGGCCGACCATCAGATTTTATATTGAATCCCTGTTTATTTAATCTTGCATTAACTTTTTCACAAGTCTCTATTGACGGAGAAAAAATTAAATTGTGCACCCGCCGAGTCTTGTCGCCTTTTTTGTAAATCTGACTGACTTCTTGAACAAGCATGAAGTGCACACCTCCACCCTTCCCAAGGGGGGATTGAGGGGGGTTGCCTTTCAGTGTATAAATCCCCTGTCTTTCTTCCTCTAAATTCTCTTTTATATGTTTAAACCACTCCGGATGTGTCCAATCACCGGTTGTTACGATATTGATTCCTTTGCGCTCGCACCACTGCGCGATCGTTGGCAATTCCAATTGCTTCGAGCATGCTCGAGAGTATTTTGAATGAATGTGCCAATCAACAATGTAGCGCATAAATAGGTAGTAGGTATTAAGTAGTAGGTAGTAAGTATATTCGTGAGAATAAAAGCGAATATACCTAATACTTACTACCTTCTACCTACTACTTTAAACTCATTATTTTTCCAAAAAATTTAAAATAGATTGCCTATCAATGTTATCAAAACAGGTTGTATCAACGATGATTGTATTTGAGTTGAGCTGCAACGGATCGAATGTTTTACAAAAAAATCGTTTGTCAAATTCTTCAATAACATTCTCAAGAGCATCGCAATGACCTGGATGACGTTCATTATTCGCTCGATGAATAAATCGTTCTCGAGCTATTGTCGGATCAGCTGTCATCCAAATTTGAAAAATATCCGCGCTGTGACGATTGGCGATTTCTGAAATCCAAACAGAATCATTTGGATGTAAAAAAGTTGCTTCTGCAATTACATCTTCGTTATGTTCAAGATGAAGTTCGACAAGCTGTTGAAAAATCGGCCACGCAACATGACCAATGCGTTTTGACCACTCGCGATCGCGATATCCTCCAATATCAAACAAGCGTTCTTTAATATCATCCATTGCAATTCGTTTGATGCTGGTTTTATTTTCTAAAAATTTCGCAATCGTGGATTTCCCTGTTGCAAGCGATCCGCCTACAATGATTAGCTTTGACATATCTTTTCTGCTATCTCGAGCTCTTCTTGAGTATTGATCCCGACTGCTTCTTCTGAAGGAATAGAAAGAGAGTGTATTTTATGACCTTGAGCAACTGCCAACTCAACCAAGTCAGTCAAATAAAATTCCTGATTCGCATTTACATTTTTGATTTCACCAATCTGTTTCCAAAGCCACTTAGCATCAAAACAATACAAAGCTGGATTGACTTCACGAATTTCGCGCTCTTGTTCTGTTGCATCTTTGAATTCTCGAATTCCAATAATGTCATTATTTGAGTCTCTCAAAATTCTTCCCCAATATAAAAACGCATGATGCCAATCTTCAAATGATGGAACTGTGGTTGTCATCATTGTTATCACAACACTCTTTTGTTCATGTAAAGCAACAAGACGCTGAAGTGTTTGTGTTGAAACAAAAGGATGATCGCCATATAGAACAATAATTGCTTCTGTCTGCTCATCAATAAACGGTTGTGTAACTTGAACAGCATGCGATGTGCCAAGTTGTTTTTCTTGAACAACGTATGTACAGGCGCCATTGAAACTTTCACAAAGCTGAGTTCGTTCAGGACCGATCACAACAATTGGACTTTGATCAAGATCTGTTCGCATGACCGATTCATGAACATATTGCAAAATCGGCTTTCCACAAACTTGAGTCAAAGCCTTTGGAATATCCGAGTGCATTCGTTTCCCTTTTCCTGCGGCTAGGATTATGAAGCGAAAATTCATATCACGTATAAAAATGTAATAAAAATTCCAACAACAATTCCAAGAACAAAAATTGTCATGTTTTTTAACAGCTTACAGATGGTGCATTGGGTCTTTTTTTCATCCATATTTCAAAAGAGATAATTATAGACACAGATACAATAGCAAAAGTCGAGCAAACAAAAAAGTTCTCTGTCCTGGCGCCCACCTACTCTCGCGCAATCGCACTACCATTGGCCCTTAGAGGCTTAACTTCTGTGTTCGGTATGGGAACAGGTGTGACCCTCTAGGAAGTGGCACCAAGACAGAGAACTCTTTCCCCGCCTCTGGCGGGATCCCGCCGTAGGCGGTGAATGAGTTCTCTTTTAGATATGATGTAAAGAAAAACATGGTTTTCATTCGACGCAAAATGCATCGAATGGATTTGATTCACAAATGGGATGATATTTCTCCAATTTTGTTTCAAATCCTTAAATGGTTGCAGAGCTTGACCTATTAGTACCACTCCGCTCAACGCTTTACAGCGCTTTCACGTATGGCCTATCAACCTTCTAGTCTCGAAGGGGTCTTAATGAAGACTAATCTTAGGAGCGACTTCACGCTTATATGCTTTCAGCGTTTATCCGCACCGAACGTAGCTACCCAGCAATGCTCTTGGCAGAACAACTGGTACACTAGAGGTTCGTCCATCCCGGTCCTCTCGTACTAAGGACGGATTCCTTCAATCTTCGTTGCCCATGGCAGATAGGAGACCGAACTGTCTCCATGATATTCCATTATTTCTAATGGCATAGACTATATCTTCTTCCTATCCAACTGCTTTTCTTTATGGATAGGAGTCGGCGTGTGATAGCATTCCATCTTCATAATTTTCTCGCTATCTCATCCGTTCCCTCTCGGTACTAGGAATCAGTCGTTACGGGGATTTGTGGCTGATCCATCAACTCAACAAAGTAATCAAGAAGCACTTCTGTTGTATTCGTGCGTTTCTTGGAATAATTTAACTTCGCAAATTGATCAACCAACTCGCTTACACACCAAAGTGTATAAGGAGTAAATTGCTTTGGTATCGCTTCAAAAATCTTGAATGCTAGAACAACATGCGGTTTCTTCAATCGTAGGTAAGGCCCTAACTGATCAAGAATTTCTCGCACATAGTTTATCCCGACGATTGTGTATTCTGACATATCGTCATTTCGATTTCGGACGTAGCCATATTTCAACTTTTCTTTTATCCATTCCAAATGGTAGCGATGTAATGTCTTTTGAAAAAAGACAATACTTGCACGTATCTGAAATCCGTAGACGTAATCTTTACGTCGTACTAGCTGAAACATGATGCATCCATCGCCGTCAAGAAAACCGGCAACGTACGCTTTTTCAAGTTCTTGGAGCATATCACTCCAATTTTACCATAAATCTTCCCTCGGTATTGCCCTCTTAGCGTTCGGTCTTGCTAAGGAGGGTTTCACCGATATAGCCGAATTTTACTTCCACCTTACGGTAGAAGGTCGCAATAATTTTACGACGTTCTGAACCCAGCTCGCGTACCGCTTTAATTGGCGAACAGCCAAACCCTTGGAAGCTTCTTCACCTCCAGGATGCGATGAGCCGACATCGTATATTCTTCCATTATTACTAATGGTATGGACTATATCTTCATCCTACAAATCAATGTGTAGGAGGTGGCGTCTTATAGAGGGAAACCTTAATTCATCCGAACCTCTATCTCTCCCTTTCGGGATCAGTCTCTACGGGGTCATGACACCAGCTTGTATCTCATATCATCAATGACATGATCTGAAATTAAATCTTTTAGTTTTGGAATACTCTCTTTTAACAATCTGATTCGAAAGTAATTTTTATCCTTGTTCAATCGAGCATGTATCCCGAATGAAGCGAGAATTTCCAATAGATATTGTTGATCATTGAACGTAAATTGTTGTGTATTCAGATAGATATCTGAATCGCGACATTTACTCCCGTCATCCATATACCATATTGCAAGTGAAACGGAATCAATGAGTATCCTTGGTATTACTTTTTTACCGTCCTTGTAAAAAAGATGAGCTAATTGCGTCAATTCAGGATGCTGTCGAGTATAAAATCGATAAGCAATACGTTTTCCATTTCCCTTTCGGGCTTTTGGAGGACTACCTGAAATTGATTTCAGAACGCTATATTTCCAGTCAACATACTTCTTTTGAGTAATCGAATGATTGATCTCAAGAAAAGCGTTTTTTCTTCCTGGTATCGTTCTTGCATATCCATCACCTAATAAAGATCCAATAATAATTGATCGCTGATATTGCGTCAGACTTCCCACGGTGTTGTCCATGTTATACATACAAGCCAATTATACATGGAGTTCACCGTTATAAGCCACATTTTTTTATGGCATTACTGCCATAGCACCCCGATGATTTTGCGTGATGAGCGCAAAGCAATTTTGTTGAGGTGCCGAACCTCCCCGTCGCTGTGGACGCTTGGGGGAGACTAGCCTGTTATCCCCAGAGTAGCTTTTATCCGTTGAGCTCCCGCCGTCCTATTTCGTACGGTCGGATCACTAACTTCCGCTTTCGCGACTGCGCGACTTGTCAGTCTTGCAGTAGAGCCGGCTTCTGCGTTTGCACGTCCAGCGCGATTTCCATCCGCGCTAAGCCGACCTTAGTAAACGCCTCCGTTACATTTTGGGAGGCACCCGCCCCAGGTAAACTACCCACCAGATCATGTCCCTCTCTCCAGTTTCATGGAGAGTGGTTAGAATTCACATAGCATAAGGGTGGTGTCTCATTGGCGCCCGAAGGCTCCCACCTACGCTGAACATACGGAATATGAATCCAAGACCAAGTTGTAGTAAAGCTTCATGGGGTCTTTTCGTCTTGCCACGGGAAGTGAGCATCTTCACTCACACTGCAATTTCGCCGAGCCAATCGTTGAGAGAGTCTTCAACTCGTTATGCCATTCGTGCAGGACGGAACTTACCCGTCAAGGAATTTCGCTTGGATCGTTACCACAATTATGTGGCACTCTAATGCATAACTCATCAGAGTCTGTATATCGCTATACAGCCCGGACCATTTCTTATTCCGCTTTCGCGGATGCTGGCGTATGGTCTCTGAGGATTTTTATCAAATCTTTTCTGGATTTCTTTCGATTCATTGTGCTTACGATTTCAACTATTCGTCTCAATCCGTCATGCGATAAGTGTTCTTTCTGTTCCATCATTTCAACACAAGAAGCAAATTTCTCGAAATCTGTTTGCTTCATTGTCTTTAACTGATTCGAACGAAAAAATGGAATAATCACTTCTAGCAAATCTGTTCGTTTACGTACAACGTAACGATAAAAATGCTCTTTATGATTATCATGACGTGTATTGAGATAAAGTTTACCGACTCCGAAATAATCTCGAAGTAGCTCAAGTGCTTTTAAACTTTTTTCACCTTGAGTGACGGCAAACTCGTGAAACGCCTGATAGCCCGTCTTATATCCACGACGGATATGACCATTGTTTTCTCTGTCTGGCTGTTGAAACAGCCCAATGGAGAAACAACCTTCGCCATCAACAAAACCTGTAATCCACCCTATTTTGATAAATCTTTCCTGCTGATTATCTGCATGAGACATATTATTACGTGTCTTAGACAAGGATTATTTTACCCTTGTCATTTTAACATTGTAATGCCCAATACTCCAGATTTTCCAGCATATAGCCAACTTTATTTAGGATCATCTCTGTTTTACAACAGAGTGAGGCAGCTTTTATTCTCTGTTTATCAGCCATAATCGTCCCAATCCCTCGGTCAAATTTTTGCTAAATTTAGCAAAAATATGTCCGACCTTAGGACGATTATAGTTATCGCCGGCGTTCATCCGCGCTTCAGTTAGAGGCTTCACCTTGCGGTTAACCCCCTCCCTTAACGTTCGGACACTGGCCAGGCATCAGCCCCTATACATCACCTTACGGTTTAGCAGGGACCTGTGTTTTTGGTAAACAGTCGGTTGAAGTCTTTCGCTGCGGGTCACTTCCTCCCGGAAGCAACCAGGCCTTATCCCGAAGTTACGGCCGCTTATTTGCCGAGTTCCTAAACGATTGTTCTCTCGTACGCCTTAGCACATTTCGTGCCCACTCACCTGTGTCGGTTTACGGTACGGGTCTTTTTCAGATAATCCTAGCGGCTTTTCTCGGCTCTCTGTCCTTTCCCCTTGTCTGCTCGTTAAGAGCAAACTTGCGGTGATATTCATGCTCGGGTTTAACCCCAGTCTGGTGGATTTACCTGCCAGGCGCAAAAATACCCACAACGTCATAGCCATAGAACGCGGGAAACTTTAGAAAGCGTCCCCGCATCGGTCTGAAAAAAAGTGCAGGAATATTAACCTGCTGTGCATCGACTACGCCTTTCGGCCTCGCCTTAGCTCCCGACTCACCCTGGGACGATTCGCGTTGCCCAGGAAACCTTAAGTTTGCGGCGGACGGGATTTTCACCCGTCTTTTTGCTACTCATGCCAACATTCTCCCTTCGCATCGCTCCACCAATGGTCACCCATCAGCTTCAGTGCAATGCAAATGCTCCCCTACCGCTTCTGGTCCGAAGACCAAAAACCCTCAACTTCGGCACGCCATTTAGCCCCGGTACATTTTCGGCGCAGGAAAGCTTGACCAGTGAGCTGTTACGCTATCTTTAAAAGGTGACTGCTTCTAAGCCAACTTCCTGGTTGTTTAAGCCTTTCTACTACCTTTCACACTTAATGGCGATTTAGGGGCCTTAGTTTGAGATCTGGGCTGTTACCCTTTTGACGGATGGAGCTTAGCCCCCATCGTCTGACTGCCGGGAACATACATAGGTATTCGGAGTTTGGTTAGGCTCGCTAGCCGAAGCCGCAAAGCCCATTCAGTGCTCTACCCCCTATGTACTATTAACCGACGCTAGCCCTAAAGCTATCTCGGGGAGAACCAGCTATTACCGAGTTCGATTGGAATTTCACCGCTATCCACAAGTCATCCCCGAGTTTTGCACGGCTCGTGGGTTCGGGCCTCCACGGACTGTTACATCCGCTTCACCCTGCTCATGGATAGGTCACCCGGTTTCGGGTCGTGTGCGCGTCACTTTCTATCTTTCTCCTCGACGCATTGCGAAATTCGCAATGGTGAGCCGAGGAAAAAGAAAGATAACGCGGGTTAACGCTCGCTTTCACTATGGCTCCGTCCCGGAGGACTTAACCAGCGACGCACAACACACTCGTTGGCTCATTCTTCAATAGGAACGCCATCACCCAACCTTGCGGCCAGGCTCTGACTCCTTGTAAGCATACGGTTTCAGAAACTATTTCATTCCCCTTCCGGGGTGCTTTTCAGCTTTCCCTCACGGTACTTGTTCACTATCGATCAGAACGTGTATTTAGTCTTGCCAGATAGTCCCGGCAGGTTCCTACAAGGTTTCACGAGCCTCGTAGTACTCAAGAATGATTACAATTATATGATGAGTTTATTTCGCGTACAGGACTTTCACCTTCTTTGGTGCGACGTTCCAGTCGCTTTCGCTATAAATCATCAATACAATCCGTTTTTGGAAGAAAACGACATAACCATCTTACAACACCGACGATCGCAACGACTTCCATCTTTCATCACCATTCACACTCTGACTTGCGTCATTATGATCACAATGATTTCACGATCATGGTTTGGACTGTTCCCTTTTCGCTCGCCGCTACTTAGGGAATGGTTTAGGTGTTAGGTTTTAAGTGAGTAGGTGTTGAGAAATTCCCAAAACCTAGAACCTAAAACCTATAACCTAAAATACTTTTTATTTTCCTCTAGGTACTGAGATGTTTCACTTCCCTAGGTGCCCTTCCGTTGCCTATGAATTCAGCAACGAACAATGCGGCATTCCCCGCATTAGGTTTCCCCGTTCGGAAATCTTCGGATCAAAGGTTGCTTGCCACCTCCCCGAAGCTTATCGCAGGCTGCTACGTCCTTCATCGGCACGTTCTGTCTAGCCATCCTCCGTATGCTCTTAGATGCTCTGCAACCATTCAAGAATTCGATTCTTAAATGATCGCCCATGGTTCTCTTTACTTTACATATCTATGTTCAGTTGTAACGAACTTTCTGTCCGATCTTTTTAACTGTGCAATTCTTCGGAACAGAGTTTCGTTGTGATAGACATCACATCATGAAACGGGACTTTAGCCGCCACGGATACAGATGAGATGCGAAGTCCTGGAGCGAAGAAAAACCGCAAATGTATCCGTAGATACATTGAGGATTTTTCTTCGCGAAGGACAAGCAGATCGCTGTATACGGGGATGGATAAATCCTATTTCATGATGTGATGTCTATAGACGCGTCTCTATTCCCAAGAACAAAAAACCGCCTGCTCGGGCGATCTCGCTTTACTCAAAACAAGGCGTTGGATCGCGTTTTATGCAGATGGTGAATTTTTATTCATCATAGTTACATTTCTCCATGAGCTTTTACCTCCCTCCATCCCTCTGAAATACTGCAAAATGGGTGATTTTTGCAAGTCTCTAATTCTTGGGACAAAGAGGCAAAAACGTATCCTTAAAAGTCATCGCAATAATAAAGGAGTGAGCAAAGACTGTCAAGGGTACAAACTGTGGGCAAAATCATCTACTAAATTTTGGCCTGGAGTGAACTCAAAAGGCTGTTTTGCAATGTCTTCCACTGTCTCAACAAGGACTGGATATTGTTCTCCCATAAAATGCCCCCCATCGTTTGTCTCAACAAGTCTGGCCTTGAACATTTGGGCAAGTTTCTGTCCATGTTCAAATGGAACCATTATGTCGTCTTTTGCATGCACAACAACAAACTCGCGTGATTTCCACATCAAAACATCTGCATCAAGATCAGCCAAAAATAATCGACTAAGTTCTGGACGAGAAACTTTAAGTGGCGCGGCAACCATGATCACCGCCCGCGGAGTTTCGGTCATTTCAACTGCTTCGAGATATTGCAAAACAATAAATGCGCCAAGTGAATGACCAAGTAAAATATCATCACTTTTAAGATACCCAACTTGTCGTTTCATTTCTTCGACGATATTTGGCAAGTTCAATTCCTCACTTGCGGCAAGTGGAAGAGTCGGCGTAACAACCTCAAAACCACGCTCGCGAAGCTCGTTAGCAAGCCACGGATAAAAGTTCATCTGTGGTGAAGAGTTGAATCCATGAACCAATATAATCCTCATAGATAGATGGGAGGAGCTTAGCAGATAGTTGACATTCCTTCAAGATCAAGCTAAGTTAATACCCTCCCTAAATTGGGAGACCGAGAGGAACAATGCGTATAGTAAAGCGCAGTCTCAATGGGAGCCATGCCCTGGTTGAGATACTGTTGGAAGCTCCTCCACTTCCACAACAAACCACCAAGATGCTCGGCAGTGTTTTTACACTTGGCAAAAAGGAAACAAACGCTTTCTTAAAACTTCCACGATTGACTGATAAAACATACGCGGGTCTTGAAAGAAAGCTCGAACGTTCAGAACGCCTCCACCCAGCTCTTCCATACCTTTTGAAGTCAATATTTCGAATAGGAATCTGGGAAGGTTTGGGAGGAGAAAACAAACCTGGTTACTTCAAAAGGCAGGACTTGTTCATGATTGGAAATTCAGCAAGGCAAGAGCTCGCCAAGGCGCTATTGCTCATGTCAGAGCATGACAGAGAGCAAGCGCTGTTCTGGTGGTTACAGATCGGAATAAAGCAGAGCGTATGGAAACGTCATTTCTTCGGATCGCTTTCCATTTCACGACTCGCATGCGGACTTGCGGAAATCGGTGCGATTGTGCGTTGGCCAACTATTCTTGAATCCTGCAGCCACAGAATCAATCTTCTCGCACGGTTCAGAGGACACGCAGAATCACTGTGCATGATGATCAACTCAAGGGTTGAAGAACCATGCATGTCGTTCCGTGTTCTCACTCGTGAACACACTCACAAGTTGACACCAAGAGAAGCACGACTCGTTCAAGGAGTTCAAGACTTCTTCGGACGTCAGTTCAGAGGAGTCTGGAGACCTGTTAGTATTTCCGTGAGTTCACTAACTTTGGATACTGGAAACCTGACATCAAATCCAGAATTCGTCGGAAAAGTCCGAGGAATGGTCCAAGAAGTCGTAACTGATTTGAACGCTTTCTAATTCGCGTCTGCTCCCTAACCGGGAGCTTTTTTATTGAAAGATAATAGAAAATGTTTTATTGTGATCATGGTTGTGGGGCGAGTGGCGAAATGGCATACGCGCTAGCCTTAGGAGCTAGTGCCGCAAGGCATGAGAGTTCGAGTCTCTCCTCGCCCACCAAAATTATGAAACCAGGCATTAACTACATTGGAATTTCAACTCCATTTTATTGCAATGATGGCAAAGGCCATTTTTTGTTACACAAACGAAGTAAGAATTGTCGCGACGAGCACGGAAGATGGGATACAGGTTCTGGTCAATTGGAATTCGGGCTGACTCCGGAAGAAAATGTATTAAAGGAAGTGGAGGAAGAATATGGATGTAAAGGAATAATTCAAAAACAACTTCCTGCTCACTGTATTTTCCGTGAATGGGATGGGCACAAAACACATTGGCTCGCAATTCCATTTTTTATTTTGGTTAATCCTGCGGAAGTGAAAAATAACGAGCCAGAAAAAATCGAAGAGCTTGGATGGTTTTCATTAAACCAATTGCCAGAGCCGCTTCATACAGGTTTTAATTTCACATTCACAAAATTCAAAAAAAAAATTGAAGATATAGACATCACACTCCGAAATCGTATTTAACACTTTGTTTTTTATCATTTTGAAGTCGAACTATGTTGTAGGGGAACAGCGGCGATAGTCCGATGGCCCCGGAAACATGGTTCGATTCAAAATGATGGGATGAAATTTTAAAAAGTTATTGAATACGATTTCGGAGTGCGATGTCTACATATCCACACAAACCTCTGTATAGTTACCCTTAAGGGGTGACAGATGAGAGTGTTAGAGAGAGAAATTTCTCATAAGGAGTAAGTCCGTCCATACCTTTACCAAGGTGTGGACGTTTGTTGTTGTACCAATGTGTGTAT
>Ga0265296_1001719_pt1 | contig 24126 bp, 15 predicted proteins | sample MunlanPumphouse1_FD_189073 | JGI IMG/M metagenome (GOLD analysis project Ga0265296, IMG submission 189073) | Groundwater microbial communities from a municipal landfill in Southern Ontario, Canada - Pumphouse #1 | ecosystem: Environmental > Aquatic > Deep subsurface > Groundwater | place... | reverse complement strand
TGACGGCGCAGTTGTACGGAGCGAGCGTATAAGTCACGCTACCGCCCGGAAAAATGGTCGCGAAATCATTGCCCGGCTGGTTGTACGGCAGACCGTCATACTGGCCGAAACCGTAACGCATTGAGGGATCGCCCTGCCAGAGACAGCCCGGGGGCTGCGCGAAGGCGCTTCCCGACATGAGCGTGAGAGCGAGCGCGAACGCCGCGAACGAGAAAAGCTTGCTCATCGGCCGAACCCCCTATGATAATGAAGAGGCGTAGATTGTAGCACACTCCACCTACCTCAGCAACACCATGGTGCGGGAGATAACATCCTTCCCCGCCTGGAGACGACAGTAATACACGCCGGAGCTCACGCGATCGCCGCGCATGCCGCGTCCATCCCACTGCACCACCCTGTCGCCGCGCTCTTGCTCTTCGTCGGCGAGACGGGCGACGAGCCGCCCCGACACGTCGTAAACGTCGAGCCGCACCCACATTCTCTCGGGCAGATAGTATCGTATCGTCGTCGAGGGATTGAACGGGTTCGGGCTGTTTTGGTGAAGCGCGAGCGGCATCGCGGGCATTGCGATGCTCTCCGTATCAAAGAGCGAGAATCTGCTCGATCCGTCCGCGCATTCGACGCGGTAACGGTACAAAACGCCCGGCTCGCAACCCGTGTCCCGAAATGCGAAGCCGAGTCCGTTCCGGACGAGCCCGGAAGCGGGCAATTCCTCGTACTCCCCACCCGGATCCTTCGCGCGGAGAACGGCGAATGTCGATTGCTCATCGCAACGTGAAAGCTGCCAGACAAGCTCGATGCCGGAGTCGCTCACATTCACGGAAAAGTTCTGAAGCAGCGTCGCGACGTTCTCATCGGGCGCGAGCTCGCTGCACACGCCGATGTTTCCGCTCCTGTCCACCGCGGACAGGATGTAGTAATACGCATTGCTCTGAGGCGTCCACGTTTCGTCGATGTACGACGTCCCGGCGAGCGTCTCGAGAACGCCCGGCGCGGGATCGTTCTCGCACGTACCCTTCGAGAGAATGAAGTGCGAGAAATCCGGGTCGGTCGAAGGCGCCCACGTGATCTTGAGTCCGCCGGCGACCTGTACGCCCTGCAATCCCTCGGGCTGCGCCGGCGCGACGTTGTCAACCGAGTAACCGCTGTCCACCGGGGAGTCCAGGTAGTCCCCCGGCGTGGCGGTGAGCGCCCGCACATAGAAGACCGAATAATACATGCCGTGAAGAATCGTCGAGTCGGCGAGCGTCGGCACGAGCGTCAAGTAGGTCTTTTCGCAGCACGCCGGAACGGACGCCACGTAGTCCCATTCGCCGGGTGGGTACATGAACATCGCATCGCCCGAGGCGCCCAACGGGGCGAAGTCCTGCATCGCGAGGGGCAGCGGATCGATCCGCCGCCAGATCGCATACGCCGTGATGGGCTTCGCGCTTCCCAGAGTATCGTAGGGCGACGCCTGCCACTTGATGCGCACCTTGCCACCCTGATCGTTTCCCACGTCGCCGATCGAAGCGATCTTCGGATTCAGGTCCGGCGGCACGGGCACGGACGCGGACGAGCACCATACGTCGAAAACCGCTCCGTAGATGCTGTACGGATTAATCTGAATATGGTAGTCCCCTGCGATCGGCCGGGATTCCTCCGCCGACCATAACGGAGAGGTGAAATCGGACAGGGGATCGCTATAACTATCGACACCGACGATCGCGTAGCTCACCGTATTCGCATCCCTGTTCAACTTGATCCTGATGTCGTAATAGCCCTCGGGGATCGTCGTCGACCAGTAGCCGGCATTATCGACATCCCATGCGGGCCTGATCGAGCCCGTCGAATGCACGTAGATGCCGAGATCGATGTTGCTGTAATGAAAGTCCGACGAATCCGCGGGAACGTTCGTGAACCCGAATATGTAGTTGGTGAAGCTCCCCCGGTAGATCCGGCCGATCATCACGACGTTCTGCGATTCATCGAAGGCCCTGCCCGAAATGATCCCGTTGTACCACGACGGATCGGTAACGTTCATGTACCCGTCGAATTCCGGATACCACGCGGCCTCTTTCTCGCGCCAGTCGAAGAACGGATTCGTGTTGGCGTACATCGGATCATGCTCCAGCGTCGTGTCGGGCGGAGCGGGTGCCGGATTTCCGAGCCGCAGGGTGAGCGTCGTCAATCCGCACCCCATCTTCGTGATGCCGCCGTCCTGGGGTCCAAGCGCCTCGTCGGCGAAGTTCGATGTCTTCGCCGAGAACGGCTCGTCGCAGAGACCGTACGTCGCCTGCAGGACTCCGTTCGCCCAGTAATCCGTGCCGCCATAATTGATCTTCACCGCGTCGAGATTGTTGCCGGCGCTTACCCAATTCGGCGCCGGGATAATCGTTCCGGTGTTGCAGGAGAAGTCCATGCAGACGAGCGTGAGATACGCGGGCACCGGGAGCGCATCGCCGGGGCTGAGAGCCAGGAGATTCCCCAGGGAATCGCTGAAGAAGAGATCGTAGTACTCGCACCCGCCCGTTCCGAAGTCGTACCCGCTTCCGCCCCAGCCTTCCGGCCCGGGATAGCCGGCCCGCTTTGCGTAGAGCAGCGGGTCGCTGGACAGGAACGTGTACGCGTTGATCGACCCCGTCTGCTCGTATACGGTGAGTGTGAATGCATCCGCGAGCCCGGCGGCCTGCAAGATCGAAGCGCCCGCGAGAATTATCATCACGGCAAGGGCCGCCCCCGATATGCACGACTTCTTCACGACGACACCTCCTGCGGTGAAAGACCGGCAAAGAGCATTGGACTATCTAATCGCCGCCCCCGCGAGAGAGCGGTACGGCGCTATCATTCAGCGCATAATTTCATAAGGATAGATGAGAAAGATAGATTGCGGAGTTTTTCCTGCATCTCCCCCCCCCCAGAGTCGCAGATCTCACTCAAAATATACGCCATTTCTTCGAAAAAGACAATCCCTCAATGGCGCTCATGGGGAGTAGGGCGCCCGGAGTCTAATCTAGTCTCTTATCCCGACCAGAGACTTGAGGTGTTCACGGAAATTCCGATATTCGTCCGAGGCCGGTTCACTAATTCCGTCGATGCGAAAAAACTCATCGGTGGTCGGCGATTCCCGCTTGGCCATGGCGACATTGAATTCCGATACACCGACTATTGTCCAACACTCGACATAGCCATCTTCCTTCGCCTTTTGGTGACTCTTTTCCGCCTCCCCAATTCTATTGTGGATATTCGAAACGTCCCTCCCGCCCTTGATCTCGATGGCGACAATGTTGCGGAGTCTGCCGGAAACCATTTTCTCCCGAATGCAAATATCAGGATCGTTGGCAAAGTCAATGCTCACCCTCCGACCCGCGGCATTGATAACTTCGATAGAATGCTCCGAGGCCTCGTCAATTGCCGAGGATAGAATCGACTTGATCAGATTGAAAACGCGAAGCGTAGCCCGCGCTCCAAATGCATTCAGCGCCCCTCCACGAAGCTGGGGGCCAAGCGTTATCAGTGTGAGCTCGTGAACAGATTCAGTCGACAGGCTCCCGACGCCCGTGATCAGCAGTTCAGCACTTCGGCAGAGAGCTCCGCAGAGACCCGTCATATTCTTTGCATTGCTCTCGGAGAGCCTCCCCTCGGTCTCCATTGATCTAAAGGGAGCGAAGCCATACCGAGACCCATAGAACTGTTTCTGCGAGAAACCCAACAGAAGCCTGTAGTAGCCGAGCAGATTTGGGCTCTTGGATAGGATGTGCGGCACGGGGAATAAGATCTCGCCACGCAAGCTCCAGCTTGCCAGTTTCCGCAATGCTCCCTTTGATACAAGGCCCCTCAGCTCTCGATCGATTATGCCGATATCACACATGGCAACAATTTTCTGCAGAGCGTCGAGAAGATACTTATCCCGCAACTCCTGCAGACGACCGTAAAACGCGATCTGCAAATCAGGCACAGGAGGTTCGAATGCGCTCATCTGCAACCCTCTCGATCACAGTTGAATAGCGATCGCGCCGCCTTCCGAATCCGATCAACGGCCATTTTGATATACGCCGGGTTGAGCTCGATGCCAAGATAGTTCCGCCCGAGCGCTTCACAGACCACCCCCACCGTACCGGAGCCAAAGAAAGGATCCAGAACCCAGTCGCCTCGATCGGTGCTCGCCGCGATGCAGGGCTCAATCAGTTTCGGCGGGAATGTCGCGAAGTGCGCACCCGCAAACGCTTCGGTTGGGACCGACCATACCGTTCGACGATTGCGCCCGTTATACTCCTGAATACTCTTGTGATCATAATAGTAGTTCGGAGACCGAGACATCAGGAAAACATACTCATGCGCCCGAGTCGGCCTGTCCTTGACACTTTCGGGCATGCAGTTCGGCTTTTCCCATATGATATCGCTGCGCAAGTACCATCCGTTTTCCTGGAGAGCAAACGCGAGGCGCCAGGGAATCCCCACCAGATCCTTTGGTTTCAGTCCATCCGGGGTCCTCGGTCTATATGACATTGCTCGAATCGGGTTCTTCTTATCCGGCGCGCGATATCCGCGGTTCCCGCTCGTGTAACTGTCTCCAACATTCAACCAGAGAGTGCCATCGGGCATTAGGACACGACGTATCTCTTCAAAAACAGCAACAAGACGGCTGATGTAGTCATTGGGATTCTCTTCTGCACCAATTTGACCCCTAATTCCGTAGTCTCTCAGACCCCAGTAGGGTGGAGATGTAACGCAGCACCGAAAGGAACTGTTTGGAATGGATTTAAGGATTGCCTCGGCATCGCCTTGGATTACAGTCGATTCTTTCAGATTATTGGCGTACTGCAATCCCGATTCACGGAGAAATTTCATGACCGCCCTCCCAACACCCTGTGAACACCTCACCCCACAAAAGCGCTGAACCCCTGTAATTGATACCTGAGAGAGCATGATACTTCATGCAATGGGGCAAAATCAACTTACCATTTGAGGAGCCCTTTGAGGCTCTGCGGCTCATCAATTATGCCCAGGCCGACCGGCTGTTGGAGACTTCTGTCAGCGAATTTGTCCCAACCGCAGCAACCCATCCGTTGCGATAAGCCGGCGCCAACAAAGATAATTGATCTTCGACGGCGCGCCGCTTCTAGGATTTCACCTGGGATTTTTGGAATTAATTCTATTTCCATTAATGAATCACCCCTCACTACCACTTCAGGATCTTCCGAAGCTCCCGGGCCTGCGCGCGGCTCAGGGGAATGACGGGCCCGCCCTTTCCCTCCATGCGGAGCTGGTAGCTCCCGCTGAACCAGGGCGTGATCTCGTAGATGCGGTTGATATTGGCGAGATATGACTTGTGGACGCGCGCGAAATGGCGCCCCGCGAGGTCCTTCTCGAGCTCGTCGAGGGAACGGAAACCGACCGAACCCTCGACCTCACGCGCGACGACCTTGATCGAGCCCTCGGAGACCGTCGCGTAGAGAATGTCGCTCGCGTCGACCATAACGAAGGATTCGCCCTGGCGCACGGCGAGCCGCTTCGAAGAGGCGCCGATCGCGCCGAGAAGCGCATTGAGATCGGGACCGGATTCCGTGCCCTTGCGAATGCGCTGCGCTCGCTCGATCGCCTGGGCGAGGCGCTTCTCCTCGACGGGCTTCAGGATGTAATCGACCGCGTGCACCTCGAAGGCCTTGATCGCGTACTCGTCGTAGGCCGTGACGAAGATGATCGACGGCATGCGCTCCATATCGGCGAGGCGCGCAACCACCTGGAAGCCGTCGAGCCCCGGCATCTGGATATCGAGGAGCACGACGTCGGGCCGCAGCTTCTTGATCGATTTTACGGCCTCGTGCCCCTCGCTCGCTTCGCCGGCGATCTCGACGCCGACGATTGTGCCGAGAATGCGCTTCAGGTCCTTGCGCGCGGGCGCCTCGTCGTCGACGACGAGAACCCGCAGAAGATCCTTTTCGGTCACGGCTCTCGCTCCTTTGGCGGCAGCCTTCGCGATCAAGCGCCGCTCTGCCCTCTTTCGACGGGTATCAATATTATAACCGACGTGCCCCGCCCCAGTTCGGAGCTGATTTCGATCGTGGCGCGCCCCCCGTAAGCGACACGGAGCCTCTCGCGCACGTTGCGCAGCCCGATGCCCTCGCGGCCGGTCTCCTTGAACCCGAGACCGTTGTCTTTGACGACGACGCGCAGCGTCCCACCGTCCCGAAAAGCCTCGATCCGCACGACGCCCCCCCCGACCTTCGGCGAGATGCCGTGCCGCACCGCGTTCTCGACGAGCGGCTGGAGCAGCATCGACGGCACGGGAACGTCGAGCGCCCTCGGGTCGAGCTCCTTCTCCACCTTGAGCTTCTCGGGACCGAAGCGCGCGACCTCGAGGCTGAGATAATCCTCGACGAACTCGACCTCCCGGCTGAGAGGCACGAAGTCTTCGCCGCCGCGCAACAGCCGCCGCAGGATGCTCGCGAGCTTCACGAGGATCCACCGGGCCTTTTCGGGTTCGCTCCAGATGAGAGAGGTCGCCGCGTTCAGCACGTTGAAGAGAAAGTGCGGATTGATCTGGCTCCGCAACGCGTCGAAGCGCGCCTGCACGGCGGCCGAGCGCTGCTCCTCGAGGAGTGTTTCGACGCGCGTGTTGTTCCATATCTTGAGCGGGATGCCGACGCACACGAGCGTCGTGAGCCAGACGCAGAGCGTCACCCAGAAATGATCGGGATGGAAGATGAAGAGCGCCGACGGCGCGCGGTCGCCCGCGAGCGTCCGCGCGACTTCGAGCGCCACGAGCGTCAGCATGATCGCCGCGCGCGCGTCGATCCGCCGCTCGGCGGCGAAGACACGCCACGATCGCACGATGTTATTCAGAAAAAAGGGAGAGACGCTCCAGAACTCGTCGCGGTCCCGCGTGCGCGCCCGGATAATCCCGCCGCTGAGCCCGCAGAGGACGAGAAAGGGGAGCGTCGCCCATTCGCCGCGGAGCAGCCCCGGCAGGCCTACGAAGAATCCGACTGCCGATCCGGGCACCATCCCGCCGAGCAGCCCGACGAGGAACGTGCCGGAGAGGGACAGGTCCATTCCCTCATAGCCGACGAGCACGCGCACCGCCGTGCCCGCGGCGAGGAGCAGCCCGAATACGAGCGCGAGCTGTCGGTTCTCCCGCGTGTTTCTCGTGTCGAGGAAGATGAGCCGCTTGAAAAAACCCGACGTGATGAGGGCGCCCGCGAGCGCCGCCATGATGCCCATCTTGAGGAGAAGGACGAAGAGTATGAATTGATCGCCCGAAAGCGTTACCCCGGTCACGACCACGCTCCCGACGAGGCCGAAAATAAACGAGGCATACTCCTTGTCCTCGCGGAGTCGGGAGTATGCCCGCTGAGAGAGTTAGATTCTCGGTAATATTGTGCCATAATCACGGGGCGGCGTCAATAGGTAATCTGCCGCTTTTCTAACTTTCTTCCCGCCGCGCTTTCTTGTAAAGGGCGCGGATCTCCCGGAAGTCTTCTCGGTATAAGCCCGACTTGAAGTCGGGAAAGGTCCATGGGAGCGGCCCGTATTCCCCCTCAAAGAAAAGGAGAACGGGGTCCGCATAGACTCCCCTTCCGAGATAGATCTTCTGCGGGCCCTCCTTGAACGAAGCGAGAATTATTTTATAATAATCCATGTAGCCCGGGTCGATATTAACGCGGCGCCCGCCGTCCCCCGACAGATCCTCCTCTATCGCCGCGGTATCGAGCTTCACCTGCACGATATCCGTCGCCTCGCAGAGCGGCTCGAAGGAAATGACGAGCCGGCCCAGCGAGGGCCCCATCTCGTCTTCGTAGTAATCGGTCCCGTCGAAGGGGTGGACCGCGCCGCGGTGATCTATTCTTCCGAAGCGTTCCTCGAGCATCGGAAAGAGGAGGCTCTCGAGATCGAAGCCGCGCCCCGCGAGAACAGCGGCGAGGAGCTTCACCGGGGCTCCCGGGTTCGGCTTTCCTGCTTTCGGGTGCGCCATGAACGCCTACGCCTTTTCCCGCGCCGGAGCTTCCCGCGCGCGCCACGAAAGTTTCAATGTATCGAGATGCTCTCGCGCCTGCGCCGTCACGCCCGGCGGAATGCCGAAATCGGCCTCTATTCGCGCTTCGAAATCGCTCCGAATGTTCTCGTTCGTCTTGCCGCCGGCACCTTTCATGCGGAGATGATGATTCTTTATATAGAGATGCCCCTGCGGCGTGAGGCGCGTGAGAAGAAGATTGTTCATCATCGGGAGGGCGAACGAGTCCTGCCAGTGTCGCACGAACGCCGCATGCGAGACGGCCGTCGTCTTTACGGTATATCGCCACTTTCTGTCCTCGCCGTCGAGCGTGAAGAGATCGTAGCGCTCGCCCTCTCGCGGCCTGATCTCGACGACGCCGAAGGTCGTCTCCATCCGCACGGGCTTCCCCGCGAGCTCGACCGGCTCGCCCACGAGGTAGCCGGGATCGACGAGGTACCTGCGTTCGTTCATCTCGACGACAAGCGCGCAGTGAATGTTCGACCGCTTCATATCGGCCATGACGGGGTAGCATCGGTAGCCGGCGCTCGCGAGAATCGAGCCGAGGCAGTACGTGAGCGAGAAACACGTTCCGCCGGTATGACAATTGACGTAGCCGCGCGCGACCTCGACCGGCCCGCGCAGACGTTCGTCCGGCGAGCTCGCCGTGAACTTCTTGATGATCTTTGTGAGGTTCTCGTAGGGCAGATTCGAATAGCATTCGACGATGCGGCGCAGCGTTTCGAGCTCCGGGCTCGCCGATGGCAGCCTGAAATGCCCGAGAAGAATCTCCCGCGCCTCCTGTCCGCCCGATGCCAAGGGGTTATTCCAGATTTCGAAGCTCATCGCTGATTGAATAGGGTACGTCATTGCCCGAGCGCGGGCAACCGGAAAGCACTTAGCGGCATGATTCATGCGTCCGTTTTTTCCGATTAAAGCCGTGTTTTTCGTGTTGACATATATTCGAACGAATGATAGTTTAAGATAACAGTAAATAGTTGAACGGCTTATGCCGCTAATATACCCCGTGATATTATTTCAAACAGAATGATCGTTGCGAGGTATTTTAGATGAAAGAAGGATAATGAGAATTCTATTCGTGAACCCGCCCGTCGGCATGGGCTACTACAGCATGGGCCTCAGCCGACCCCCTCTCGGTCTCGCATACATGGCTGCGCTCCTTACCGATCACCACGTGGAAATCATCGATTTCAACATCGAGAAGAAAAGATGGAAGCAGTTCCCGTTCTCCGGCTTCGACATCGTGGGCATATCCGCCGACACGGCGCGATACTCGACCTCGATGAAGATCGCGAAGGTCGCGAAGACGGCCGGGGCAACCGTCGTGATGGGCGGCCCTCACGTAAGTTTTTTCGACGAGGACGCTCTCCGGAGCGGATCAGTCGATTATATCATCCGAAACGAAGGAGAATACTCGTTCCGCTCGCTCGTGAAATACCTCTCGCATGAGATTCCGATCGAAGAAGTGGCGGGACTGTCCTATCGATGCGGCGACGAGATCGTAAGAACTCAAAACGCGGCCTTCATCACCGATCTGGATTCCCTTCCGTTTCCGGCCCGCGAGCTTCTGCCGCTCCGCAGCTACAAGGAAAAGATAGACGGGCGCCCCATGACGACGATCATCACCTCGCGCGGCTGCCCGTTCAACTGCAACTTCTGCTCCTCGTCCCAATTCTCCGGCGTCCGCTGGCGGCCGCGTTCGGTCGACAGCCTCCTCGAGGAAATTGACCTCGTTTACAACAAGTACAACTACAAGGCGATCAATTTCATCGACGACAATTTCACGCTCAACCCCGCCCGGGCCGTGGAGATCTCGGAACGGATCATCGCGGGCGGATACGATCTCCACTGGGAAGCGATGTCGCACGTGGAGACGGTCGTGAAGAACCCCGGCATGGTCAAGGTAATGGCGAAATCGGGGCTCAAATGGATGTTCCTCGGATTCGAGAGCGGAAGCCAGGAGATCCTGAACGAGTACGGAAAGAAATCGACCGTCGAGGACGCGAAACGCGCGGTCGACATTCTCCACGAGAACGGCGTGAAGATCATCGGCGCCTTCATCCTCGGCGCCCTCGGGGACAACCCGCGCACGATGAGGCAGACGATCGACCTGGCGAAATTCCTCAATCCGAGCAGGGTCCAGTTCTCGCTGCTGACGCCGTATCCCGGAACGAAGCTCTTCGAGAAGGTCAAAGAGAAACTCCTGACGAAGAACTGGGCGATGTACTCGGGCCTTCACCCGACGATCAAGCTCGACAAGATCACGCCGCAGGTGCTGAACCGTTTTCTCTTCAAGGCGTACGCGGGTTTCTATCTCAGGCCGCCGAAGGCGATCGAAAATTACCCGTACATCTTCCGGACGCTGCCGAGCGCGATGGCGCTCATTTTCACGAATCTGTTCTCGCGCGGCTACAAGCTCTAGCGAGCAGACTCAATGGGTGCTCGCGCGTGCCCGCAACGCGGGTCCTGGCGGCGATTGCACCCCGCCGGTGCTCGCTCGCGGGGCTCGCTGCGCCCCCGGCGGGGGCCCCATCGCCGCCACCCGCTATTCGGGGCGCCACCCGCGCGCCTCCGCATATCTCCCGTTCGCCGTTGACAGGCTCGCGTTATTTCCTATATACTAATCCTTACATTATTTTGGAATTCAAAGAGTCGGCACTTTCATCTTCGGAGTGAGGAGGAGCGCAGAGCATGGCGAAGGAAAAGGTCACGATGAAGAAGCTCGACTTCGGGCCGCGGCGCGGCGTTTATATCAATATCGGCCCCGACGTCGACAAGTTCCAGTTTCCGGAAAAAACGATCAAGAGCTTCGAGGATTACGATCTCGTCTACCGCACTCTCTGCGGCATCCTCTACAACTTTGTCCCGACGTCGGGGCACCCGGGCGGGAGCATCTCGTCGGGGCGCCACGTCGCGGGGATTCTGTTCCATACCCTCGATTACGACATAGGCGACCCCGAGGCGCCCGACGCGGACATCCTCTCATACGCCGCGGGACACAAGGCGATGGGGCTCTACGCGATGTGGGCGCTCCGCAACGAGGTCGCGCGGATCGGCAAGGCGAGCCTGCTCCCGAAGGACGAGAAATTCCAGCTGCGGTTCGAGGATCTTCTCGGATTCAGGCGCAATCCTACCCAGGAGACGCCGCTCTTCGCGAAGTATCGCGCGAAACCTCTCGACGGGCATCCGACGCCGGCGACGCCGTTCATCAAGCTCTCGACGGGCGCCTCGGGCGTGGGCGTGGGCTCGAGCTTCGGGCTCGCCTTCGGCGCCATGGACACGTACGGCGGCGGCGCCCCCCTCGTCCAGATCACCGAGGGAGAGGGCGGCATGACGCCGGGACGCGTCGCCGAGGCGTTCGCGACGGCCTCCGCCGCGCAGCTCTGGAATATCAAATTCCACATCGATTGGAATCAGTCGTCGATCGATTCGAACAAGGTCTGCCGCGAAGGCGACAAACCGGGCGAGTACGTCCAGTGGGATCCGATGGAGTTCGCTTTCCTTCACGACTGGAACGTGATCTACGTCGAGAAAGGGCACGATTTCAGGCACGTTCTCGCCGCTCTCGAGGTGGCGAAGGAACGCATCAACGACCAACCGACCGCGGTCGTGTACCGTACGACGAAGGGCTGGCAGTACGGCATCGAGGGGCGCAAGTCTCACGGCGCGGGGCACAAGTTCTGCTCCCCCGAATACTACAAGACGCTCGAGCCGTTCGAGAAACGCTTCGGTGCGAAGTTCCCGAAGTTCGAGGGGAAGCCGGAACACGTCGCCGTCGAGCAGAATTTTTGGGATACGCTCACGGTCGCCCGCAAGACGCTCGAATCGAACCGCGAGCTGTGCGAGTTCTTCGCGGGGCGTCTCGACGAGGCGAAGAGGCGGCTCAAGGCCGCGAACCGCGTGAAGCGCCAGGGCTGTCCGAACCTCGGCGCCATCTACACCGCTAAAATCAAATCGGAGGAGATTCCCCCCGAGTGCACGTACCAGATCGGCTCGCAGGTGACCCTGCGCGGCGCGCTCGGCGACGCTCTGAACTATCTCAACAAAGCCTCGGGCGGCGGCTTCATCGGCGCCTCGGCGGATCTTCTCGAATCGACGAGCGTCTCCAACCTCGCGAAGGGGTTCCCCGAGGGGCTCTACAACGCGGTCACGAATCCGAACGCCCGCCTCATCGCGACGGGCGGCATCTGTGAGGATGCAATGGGGGCCTTCATGTCGGGCGTGGCGGCGTACGGAACGAATGTCGGCGCGGGCTCGTCCTACGGCGCCTTCATCGCCGCCCTCGAGCACATCGCGGCGCGGCTCCACGGCATCGGCCAGCAGGCGCGGCGCCACACCTTCGGGGCGCCGTATAATCCGTTCATCATCATCTGCGGCCACGCGGGGCTCAAGACCGGCGAGGACGGACCCACGCACGCCGACCCGCAGCCGCTTCAGCTTTTCCAGGAGAACTTTCCCGACGGCGTCATGATCACGCTCACGCCGTGGGATCCGCAGGAGCTCTACCCGCTGACGGTCGAGGCGTTGAAAAAGCGGCCCGCGGTCATCGCGCCTTTCGTCACGCGCCCGAACGAGCTGGTCATGGACCGCGCGAAGCTCCGCGTGCCTCCGGCGACGGCGGCCGTGAAGGGCGTCTACGCGCTCCGCAAGGCCGTGAAATCGGTCAAGAAGCCGTACCACGGCACGCTCGTTCTCCAGGGAAGCGGCACCACGTGCACCTTCATGGCGGACGTGCTCCCCAAGATCGACGAGGCGAAGCTCAACATGAACATCTACTACGTGTCGAGCGCCGAGCTCTTCTCGATGCTCCCCGCCGCCGAACAGGAGAAGATTTTCCCGACGGCGCTCATGGCCGAGGCGATGGGAATCACCGGATACACGCTCGCGACCATGTATCGCTGGGTCACGTCGAAGGAAGGACGCAAGCGCACGCTCCACGCCTTCGTGAAGGGGCACTTCCTCGGGAGCGGTCAGGCCAACAAGGTGCTCGAGGAAGCCGGGCTCGACGGCGGCGGGCAGTGGAAGGCCGTGAAAGACTACGCGCGCATGATGGCGCGGAAGACCCAGCCCGCGGCGCCGCGGGCCGCCGCTCGCAAGAAAGCGCGCCGGGGCAAGTAACGCGGGTCCTGCCGCTGATTGCGCCCCGCGCGTGCTCGCTCGATACGCGGGGCCTGGCAGCGATTGCACCCCGCAGGTGCTCGCTCGCAAAGCTCGCTGCGCCCCCTGCGGGGGCCCCATCGCTGCCACCCGCTATTATAGTGAAAAAGAGAGCCGGGGCAGATGCCCCGGCTCTCTTTTCATGCCCGATGCGAGCGCTCGCTAGCGCTTGTCGATCTTCGGCTCGTAGTCGAAGACCTTTCCCTTCTTCGCGACCTTGTCCGTGAGGAACTCGATCGCCTTCTCGAGCTGCATGTCCCGCCCGGCCTTCTCCATCTCGGGCGGACTCTCAACCACTATGTCGGGAATGGCGCCTCTGCTCTCGAGCTGCTTGCCCGTGCTGATCTCCCAGATTCCGACGAAGGTCTTCCGGATCTGGCCGCCGTCCATGAGCGGGTGTCCCGTCACGGCGATCACGAAACCGAGGGTCGGCACGCCGATGAGCGTTCCGAGGCCTCGCTCCTTCATCGCGCTCGGGAAGACCTCGGCGTCGGAGTATGAGTACTCGTTGATGAGCACCACGATGTCCCCCATGAACACCTCGGTCGGGCGCGGTTCCGGAGACTGGTTGCGCGTCCGCTCGATGTGGTACGGCCTACGCTCGAGATAGTCGATGATCCGCTCGTCGATGCTCCCGCCGCCGTTGTACCGGACGTCGATGATGATCGCGTCCTTGTAGCGGTACTTCTCGAACTTCTCGCGGAACTCGCCCAGGCCGGCGGTCTGCATGTCGGCGAGATGCATGTAACCGATCCGGCCGCCGCTCTTCTCGTCGACGAACTTCTCGTTGCTGTAGGCCCAGTCGTTGTACTGGAGCTTCGTGTCGTAGAATAGCGGCATGAAGGTCGTTTCGATCGCGTCCTTCAGCTCCGGTTTCGCGTTCGTCTTGATCGTGATCTTGTTCGCCGTCTTGTCCACGAGGTACTGGTGGAAATTCTCGAAGGGCTGGAGCTCGTGTCCGTCGATCGCGAGCATATAATCCCCTTCTTTCACCTTCACGTAGTCGTTATCGAGGGGCGAACGATCCGTGCTCGAAATCGAGGCCTTATCCCCGTGGTAGATCCTGGCGAAGCGCGGATAACCAGTCTTTTCGTCGAGCTCGAGCCTGGCGCCGAGATGCGCCATCGAAGCCACGGGGGGCGCCGTCTCGTCGCCGCCGCTCGCACCCTGGTGCGACGCGTTGAGCTCGCCGACCATCTCGTTGAGGAGCGTGTTGAGCTCGCTTCTCGTCTGCACGTACGGGAGCAGGCTTCCGTAGTATTCCTTGACCCCGTCCCAGTCGACGCCGTGGAGCTTCGGATCGTAGAAGTTGTATTTCACCATGCGCCACGATTCGTTGAACATCTGCCGCCATTCGGCCTGGCGGTCGAGCTTCATGCGGGTGCGTTTCGCGAAGTCGTATTTTTCCTTCGTTTCTTCGGTATCGGAATCGCTCTTCTTGGCCGCGGCCATCTTGCCCCCGACCTTCACGAAGCTGAAAGAGCTCCCGTCCCAGATAACGAGCTTTTCCTTGTTCGCGGCGATACCGTAGGTAACGATGGACGAGGCGATCTTCTCGCTCTTCAGCTTTTCCACGTTGAACATGTAGAGGTCGTAGCTGGGCCTGAACAGCATCATCCGGGCGCCCTGAACGAGATAATAGTAGTACTTCTCCGCGGCCTGGATGTTGTGCATGCCGAGGCCGGCCACTTTCGGGAGCCGGCGTATCCGGACTTCGATATCCGTGAAGTCGATCTTGACCTCGACCTTTTCCTTCTTCGCTTCGGCTTCCTTGCCCTTCTTGCCTTTCCCCTTGCCGTTTTCGTCGTCTCCGGCGGTCTCTTCCTTGTCGGCGTCCTCGCCGTCCTCGGAAGTACTATCTTCCTTCACGCCCGTTTCCTCGTCGTCCTTGAACTCGAAAGGCGCCTTGTCCTCGGGCAGCAGACTCAGGCGGGTAAGCGCGGGCGAATCGTTGATGCGCGCGGTCATGAGAAGAAGGTACTTGCCGTCCGGCGTGAAGACCGGTTCCCAATCGTCGCCGAGATCGATCGTGACCTGGTGATTCTCCCCCGTTTTCACGTTGTAGATGAATACGTCGCGGTTGCGGTTGCGCGCCGAGAAATCGTACGCGATCCAGGCGCCGTCCGGAGCCCACGAGCAGCTCGTGATCTCGCGATGCTCGTTCTTGGCGATGAGCTTGGCATCGCCGCCATCTTTATCGAGGAGGTAGAGCGCGTTCTCCTCGGTCGTGAAGACCATCTTATCGCTCAGGGGAGACCAGGCGAGGCCGCTCTTGAAATGCCCCGTCGAGGTGAGCTTCTTTTCCTTTTCCTTTCCCATCTGGTCGATGAGATAGACCTCGTCGTCCCCGCTCTTGTCCGAAACGTAGGCGATCCATTTGCCGTCCGGAGACCACGCCGGGTCCCCGTCTCGCGCGCCTGATGATTCGGTGAGGTTCCGCACGTCGCCGTGCTCCTCGGGTATCGTATAGAGATCGCCCCGGGCCTCGAAGACGATTCTCTTCGCCGACGGCGATATGTCGAACCCGCTGAGGAACGAGGTCGGGCTTATGTAGCTCACCATGTCGCTCCGAGAGTCTATCGGCGCTCGCACGACGACCTCGCGGTTTTCGCCCGTCGCCGTGTCGAGAACGTAGAGCCGCGCATCGCGCTCGAAGACTATTCTTCCGCCGTCCGAGCTCATCGAAGGCCACGTGACGCCGTGCTTCTCGAACTTTGTGATCTGCTTCGTTTCCTTCGAGCCGAGATCGTAGTAGTAAATATTGTTCACGTCCCCCGCGCGGTCGGAAGCGAAATAGATGCGGTTGCCCGTCCACATCGGCCAGGCGTCGTTGCCTTCCCAGGTCGTGATCTTCGTGAAGGTGTCCGCCTTGAAGTCATAGATCCAGACATCCTGATTCGCGCTTCCCTTGTACCGTTTCCACCACCAGAACGAATCGGAGCTGCGGTTGAAGGCGAGCTTCGAGCCGTCCGGGGAAAAGCTCGCGAAGCTCCCCTTGCCGAGCGGGAGCTCGACCGGGAGCCCGCCCACGGCGGGAACGCGGAAGAATTTCTTGAAGAAGCGAACGAACGATTCCTGCGTGGAAGAGTAGATGATGCTCTTCCCGTCGCGCGTCCAGCAGACGGGGCTGCCCCCCGAGGCATGGAACGTGAGCTGCGTGGGCTCGCCCGTCCCCTCGGCGGGAATCAGGCAGATGCTGTTGGAGCGGGCGTTGAAATCGCCCGAGAAGGCGATCCATTTCCCGTCAGGGGAGAATTTCGCGCAGTCCTCGGTTCCATCATGCACGGTGATGCGCCTCGCCAGACCGCCCTCCTCGCTCACCATCCAGAGGTCTCCCGCCCACGCGAAAACGATCCGTCCGTTATTGATGTCGGGGCGGCGCATGAGCCGTATCGGCTCATTACCAACGCTCGATACGCATTCGTGCGCCGACGAGACCAGAAAAGCGCACGCGATCGCGAGCGAAAAAAGAACGGTCTTTCTCATCACGAACCCTTCTTTCGAATCAGCCACACGTCCATGAATTAGAATATATCCTGCTTGAAACCTACCACGCAGCGCGCGAAACTGCAAGAACGAAGGGGGTATGCGAGGGAAGAGGCGGTCCGAACGACCGCCTCTTCCTCGTTCACTGCGCCATCCCGGCCCGAACTACCGGATGATGACCATCTTCCGGGTTATTTCTCCAGCGCTCGTCGAGAGCTTGTAGAAATAGACTCCGGTCGCGAGCTTGTCCGCGTTGAACGTTACCGTGTGCTTGCCCGCCTTGAGATTCTGGTTCATGACCGTCGCGACGACTCTGCCGCTGACGTCATACACGTTGAGGCCGACACGGCCGTCCGTCGCGATCGCGAAGGTGATCGTCGTGGACGGATTGAACGGGTTCGGGTAGTTCTGGTTGAGCGCGAACGGCAGACTCAGGGCGTCGGTGTCCGTTACCGCCGCGTCGCTCCGGCTGTAGACGTTGGAATAATGACAGCCGACCCAGAGAATCCCCGCCGGTCCCTGGAAGTGAACCCCCATGACGTCATACGTCGAAACGATGGGCGTCACGTCGGCGCTCGTCCAGTTCGCGCCGCCGTCCGTCGAGTAGTAGAGGAGCTGATCGATACCCGACACCCAGAGACGGTTCGGGGTGCTGTACTCGATGTCGAGCAGGTTCTTCGTCCCCCACGGAACGGCCTGAACCGTCCACGCGGCGCCGCCGTTCGTCGTCTTGACGAGCGTTCCGCCTTCGCCGACCGCGTATCCGGTCGTCTCGTTGAGCATGACGACGTCATCGAGGTCGAGGGTCGCGGTCACGATGTTCTCGGTCGCCAGATTCCAGATCGCGCCGCCGTCGGTCGTGTACATGATATAGTTGTCGTCTCCCACGACGACGCCGATGTTGCGATTCGTCGCCACGAAATCGAGGCCGTTCCATTGGAGAGCAGCGGTGCCCGGCAGGGTGCCCGCGAGAACCTCGGTAAGGGTCACGCCACCGTCGACCGTCTTCCAGATGACCTCGTCGCGGCTGGATGAGCCGGCGAGCTTGTGGCCGACGACGATGCCCGTATCCGGGTGGAACCAGTACATGGCGAGGATGCCGTCCTGCAGGGCGTTCGTATGCGAAAGCTCCGTCCAGCTCTTCCCGCCGTTGTACGACTTGCAGAGGTACTTGGTGGCGCCGCTCAGATAGATGATGTCGTTGAACGTCGAGTCCCTCACCAGCCCGGGGCCCGGGCTATCCGGATTGACGACGTAATCGAGGTCGCCGACGGTGGTCGGACCCCAGTTGTTGGGGGACGCCATCAGGTACTGGTGCGTACCGGCGGCGAGATCGAAGGAGAGGATCGCCCCGCCCGCGCCGGCAGCCAGGACCTTGTTCATGCCCATACTGACGAATTCCTGCACGCCCTGGAAGGGCATGCCGCCGTCGTATGCGAACGTCCAGGTGGAGCCGCGGTTGCTCGAGAGCGCGATGAGACCGGCGTCTCCCACAGCGACCATCTTGTTCGTTCCCGGAAGGGCACAGGCGTCGTTGATCGACTCGGCGTAGAACGCCGGAAAGCGCGTCCACGTCGCATAGCCCGATCCCGTTCCATGAATCGTAAAGGCGGCCGTCGACGAGCCGATGCCCACAATGACCGCTTCGCCGTCGTCGAACACGCCGATGTTGTAGCCGTAGCCGTATGTGGCCCACGAATACAGCGGATCGGGGGCGTTGAAGTTCACGCCGCCGTCCGTCGACACGAGGATGACCGTCGGCTGTCCGCCCACGGTCGAACCCCACCCGGTCGCGATAATCGTCGAATTCGAAATGGCGCGGATGCCCTCGAGATCGTACCGCGTGTACGGATAGGCGCCGTAGTTCACGGTGGTCGAAAGCGTCCAGGTCACGCCGCCATCCGTCGTGAACATGATGGGCTTCGCGCCGTTCCCGGCGTCGAGTGAGGCAAAGCCGTGCATCGCATCCGACATCGTGATGTCGGTGCACTGGTCGAGCGACGGGTTGCTCGCGGCGAGCACGGCCGTCCAGGTGGTCCCGCCGTCCGACGTGTAATAAATCGTGCACTTGACGTTGTCGGCGCCTCCGCCGATCACGCCGTTCAGTCCGGAGAACGAGACGCCATTGAGCGCCGCCGTCGTGATGGCCGGGGTTATAAGAGTCCAGTTGGTGCCGTCGGTCGTATGGACTACCACTCCGCCGGAACCGACTGCCCAGCCATTGGTATCACTTGTAAAGAAAACGTCGTTGAGCTGGCTTGTCGCCGGCGACGTCTGCTGGGCCCACGTCGAACCGCCGTTGATCGTCTTGAAGATCGCGCCGCCGGTACCCACGATGTACCCGACGCTGGCGGAAGGAAAATGAACGGACATGAAACCGTAATTCTGCTCAACCTGATATTCAAGATTCCACTGCGCGAAAGCAGAGCCCGTGAGAAGCATGAGCAATGCGATACAGATGCCAGTTATCTTGAATTTCATGATGCACCTCCTCTGGCGCTGTATCTGACAGGGCCGGTTCTTGAGCGGCCATATGCCGATCCCCCCAAGAAGCGTTCAAGAACCGGAGAGCGCTGATTTAAATTCTATCCGCTGATCGGTCGAATACCACCTCCTTCGTCATTCCAAATGAGTGAACCAGACGATTCCACCAAGGTCTCTCCGCCGTGCGTCGGTATCGTTCTGCGTGTCTCGCCCGTAGACGATCATGGCGTCGACCTGCCACAGATGCCACGCATACGATCCGCCGGCGGTGAAGCGATAGCGATCCGTGTTCACGGGGAGCTTGAGCCATCGATCGGCGACGTAATCGGTCACCTCGACGCCCCCTCGAAACGAGTAGACGTTGTACGCGGCGTATTCGACGCCGAGTCTGCCGATGTTCTGTATGAACTCCTGTGCCCGGAAGTTGTTCGCGCCATAATCGTTCGCCTCGATGTCGTACGAGTTCAGCACGTAATCGACGGCGACGGTGAGACCCGCCGGCTGTATCGTGTAGCTCGCCCCGGCGCCGACCGACCTGAGTTGTGTCGGATTGTCGAACAGAATAACGTCCTCGAAGCGGGGCCGCTTCGCCCAGCCGTCCCGGTTCATCGACCGGCCGCTGACGCCGAGAACGAGAGGCACGCTCTCCGGCGTGTACCGCGCGATCAGATTGAAATCGAGCGTTTTATCCTGCCAGTACCCGATCTCCTCGGGGGGGGACGTCTTGCCCAGGATCGTGTTCTCCGTGTAGCCGTACGAGAATATCGTCCCCACCTTCACCCGGTCGGTCGTGACGAAATTCTGGACGCCGATCTCGAGTCCGTGCATGATCTCGTTCATGCTGTATGTGTTGAACGAACGGATATCGTATATGCCCTCTCCGTAGTAGCGGCGGATGGTGAGATCCTTATTCTCGTTCGTGCCGTCGAACGTCGTGCGATTCTGGAGGCGCGTCGGACGCATGATGAATCCCAGCTGCCACTCCTTGCGCGGCTGCAGGATGAGTCCGAGGTTCCCCATCGCGTAGTTATGCTCTATCTGGGGACGCGTGTAGTAATCCTTGAGGCCGGTCGATATCTCGTAATCGAACCCGGCGCCGATCGCCGCCTTCGGCGAGAGCTGCAGCGAGTAATCCACGGACACGGCGGGCCCCCAGTACTTGATATCCCCCGTCGTGAGATCGGTGAGGTAGAACGGATCGTTGTACTGATCGAGCTCGAGCGAATGCCATTGCTCGCGCTGCCAGAGCCGATCGTAGCGGAAGGAGCCGGCCGCCGCCTGGCGATCGCTCAGACGCTTGCGCCCCTCGAATTCGACGAAGGCGTTGTTGAGCAGGTGCGGATCGAACGGCCGCTTGAGATCTCCCTTCTGCTCGTCGATCGAGAACAGGAACCTGATCCACGCCCTGTCGAAGTCGGAGCCGAGGTACGCCGGGTTCCGTCCGAAATCGTACGGGTTGAGCTGGTTATCGCGGTCTTCGAGCGCAATGGAGCAATTTCCCATCGCCGCCGTGCGAATCTCATCGGTTCTCGCCGGCGGCGTCCACGCCGCGAGGAGAATCGCCGAAACGGCACCGAGCATGCAGCAGCTTTTCACCGTGAAACACCTTTCCATCGAACTCCTCTTCATTCTCGTCAATGGCTGTATCCCGGAGTCGGAGAGCCGACAATATCGAAATCGAAACTGCTGTTGTTCGAATCGAATCCGGGCACTTTTCTCTCGACCGATTGCCCGCCGTATTTCGGCAACCCATTTCCCCCGAGACCCGCGTCGATGCGGAGCGTCCAGTACCTGCGGAAGGTCGAACTCTGGGTATCCGCGACTTCCACCGCGTCGAGGATCGTCCTGAGCGGCACCTGAATGAAGGGGGACACGCCGGAGCTCGTCGTGTACTCCGCAAACGTGTATTCCTCACCCGTCGCGATGAGGATCGCCGTGTGCCCGAGGCTCATGGTGAAATCCTTCCCCACGGTCGAGACCGGGAGGATGTTGGGAACCAGGAGATTATCGTAGTCGTTCTGCGCGGCGTTGAAGAACTCGTAGTCGGCGTTCAGGAGATTGACGCACAGGGCGCCGCAGTTGTGATGGTTGATCGCGTCGCACGCGAGCACGAGGAAACCCTTGGGCGCGATGGGACATTGGCGCGTCACGCCTCGCGTGCCGGGGAATTGATACATGTAATAGGCGAGCGCGAAGTCCTCCGCCTCGAGATCGATCAATCCGTCGCTCTGCTGGCTCCGGCAGACGACGAAGCCGTCGACGTAGAGGGTGTCGTCCGTCGAGTTGTAGAGCTCGACGAACTGATCGTAGAAGTAGAACGAGGAGCCGTTGCATCCGGCGTAGTAGAGCTCGTTGATGACGATGGGGGACATCGGCACGAAGGACATGAAGAGCGTGTCCTTCACCTGTTCTTCGTTCCTCAGTCTCTTCTTCTTCTGCCCCGTGAGCAGCACGTCGTGCTCCTCGTCCCGCATGCTCGCCTGGATGTAGTAATCTCCGAGCGGGAGCCCCTCGAGCACGATCTTCCCCGTTTCGTCGGTGGTGAACGTGTTCTTGTACGCGAAGGTCGCGCTCGCTATATCCACCTTCGCGTTCGCCACGCCCGTCCAATCCGGCGAATAAACGCCGCTCGTATCGACCGCTTGAAGGATGAGCACGCAGCTCCCGTCCACGCCGTCCGGCTTATCGAGACCGCACGAGGACACGAGCGCTCCCGCGCACGCGACGGAAATGATCGCGAGAAGACGTCTCATCGCACACGCATCCGATTCTGCTCCCCGTAGAAATAACCCGGCGTCGGACGGGGGATAACGACGAAGTCGAACGTCGAGTTGTTCGTATCGAGTCCCGGCTCCCGGCGTTCGGTCGACTGACCGCCCCACTTCGTGATGCCGATGCCGGCGAATCCCGCGTCCACGCGCACCGTCATCTCCTTGGTGGTGGCGGTGGGATTCGAAGCGTACTCGACGGCGTCGATGACCTTCTCGATCGGAATACGCATGCGATTGTCCTCGTCGATCGGATAATCCCCGCCCTCCGCGATCACGACTCCGTTGTGACTTACATTGATCAGGAAATCGATCGTTTTGCCCGGCATGATGTTGTCGAAGTTCGGAACGCCGGGCACGTCGTAGTCGTGCCCAAGCGCGTTGAAGGTCTCGTAATCGGCGTGCGAGAGATCGGCCGACAGCGCGCACCCATACAGCTTATGATTGACGGCATCGGCGGCGATGACGACGTATTGCCCGGGAGCGATGGGCCACTGCTTCCCCGTGCCCTTGAGCTGGAAGGCGTAGATCGCCGAGACGTAATCCTTCGTCTCCATCTCGGGATCCTTCACCTGCGCCTGCCTCGTGACGATGATATTGTCGAGGTAGAGCGTTTCGGCGGCGGCGTTGTACAGCTCGACGAACTGATCGTAGAAGTAGAAGGACGCAGCGCACGAACCGGCGTAGAATATCTCGCTGATCATGAGGTTGCTGACCGAGACGGTCTTAACGAGGACGTTCTCGTGCGCCCTGTCGAGCCCCCCGACCTTGACGTCGCCGAAGCCGGTGAATACCTTCTTGTTGGGTCCCACCATGACCTGGCGCCGCACGAACACCGAATACCTTCCCGTGGCGAGTCCGTCGAACGAGATCTCTCCGCGCTCGTTCGTTACGCCGGTCGCGGTGAAAACGGTCGTCTGCCCCGTGACGCTCACTTCGGCGCTGTCCATGGGGAACGGCTCGCCCCCGACGCTCCCCTGAAAGAAGCCGGAGGTATCGAAGGCGGATACGACGATCGTCCCGCTCCCGTCCGGATCGTCGGGCCTTTCCTTGCCGCATCCGACCGCGAGCGCCAGCGCGGAGAGCATACAAATCGCGATTACCCGGCTCATGCTATTTCTCCTCCGCCGCGGGACGCCTCCAGAGATCGTCCAGGACCGTGCTGAACTCGACGCCGTAGAAGATATCGGGGTTGCGCGTATAGGTGAAGCCATCGCAGTTCTCCCACATCGCGGCGTCGTCGAAGACGTTGTGAACAAAGAAGGATATCTCGGCGCCGCGCCCGATCGATTTCGAAACGTTGATATTGAACAGGAGCCGGTCGTTCGGCGCCTTGTCGACGGCGAGATCGCACTTGTCGTACACGCGGCTCAGGCCGTATGCCTTCGATTGCGCGGGGGTGATACACACGAGGCGCCCATCCGTGGGATCGAAGTACATCGGCACGTCCCGAATGGGATCGTTGTAGTTCTTGTCCCAGTCGAAAAGCGTCTGCTGGACGAAGAAGGTAACCCACATCCCGACCTTCTTGATGAGCCAGTCGGCGCGGTAATCGACGAGGAGCTTCTGCTCCCAGTTCTCCGTGTAATAGTAGTACGGATAAATATATCGCCTCGACGCGGGGTCGGCGGGATCCAGCGTGATCTGCTTCGGCGTGGACATGGACAACCCTTCCGCCCCCGACCGCGTGCGAACGTAGGCCGAGGCGACGCGGAAGGAGGTGGAGATCTTCTCGATGCGCTTCGTCAAGACCGAGAACTCGACGCCGTACTTGTTGTACTTCCCGGCGTTGCGGTAGAAAGCCGTCCCGGGGGTTTCGGCGTAAATCTTGTCGATCTCAGTGCGCCCGTCCGTGCTCGGCCAGTCGGTCCACTCATATCGCGTAAACACGGCGGGCAATTCCTCTTTTCGCGGCATCCCCTTGGCGCGCGAGAGCCAGCCCGTGAGAACGAGACCGACCGATCCCACCCTCTGGTCGAATGAGACCTCCCCCTTCTCCTCCTGCGTGCCGAATAGATGGCTCGTGTCGAAGTTGTAGACGTAGGTCGACACGAGGGGCACGGAATCGGGAGGGGAGATATTCCTTTCGACGACATCGATGTACTGCGGCCCCTGATATATTTGCGACAGAGCCGGCATCTTCGAGCTCTTTCCCCAGCTGAACCGCACTTGGGTCCCGTCCATCGGCTCGTATTTGAGGCGGACGCGAGGGTTGAGGAAGGTGCCGTTCCGGGACTC
>Ga0265296_1001716_pt1 | contig 24173 bp, 17 predicted proteins | sample MunlanPumphouse1_FD_189073 | JGI IMG/M metagenome (GOLD analysis project Ga0265296, IMG submission 189073) | Groundwater microbial communities from a municipal landfill in Southern Ontario, Canada - Pumphouse #1 | ecosystem: Environmental > Aquatic > Deep subsurface > Groundwater | place... | reverse complement strand
ATCGTCACCGCGCATAATGGCTGCCTCCAGATAACATATTGTTATCATTGACCATAGCATCTCTTAAGCCTTATGCACAGCGATATTTAAAGGTCATCAAGAAAAGTGTTTTTCAACAACCTGCTAGACTATCCTTTACGGACGCGGCCCCGGCTGCGGTCAAGAGATTATCCCTTCTTTGCGGAACTAAGTGATGACGCAAACTATTTTATGTTAATTAATACATTTAATTTGCTTGGTTTTCATAAGCATTTTAAGGTAGTTGCCCCTTAACCGCTATCCATATTCCCTGTCCCGACCACGACCCGGCCAACAAAAATTGACCTGATTATTTTATTACCTTGACATGTTCCTTGGCCCACTGATATATTAAAAAGTTCGGCATTGATAAAACTATAATCGCTTGTTAAGGAGAAATACTATGAGAGTATCAGATAATATTACCTCGGAGGACGTTCAGCTGCTGGAGGAAGTTAAGTCATTGGCAGACTGTATTGGGATGCCCTCAATTCAGAACTTGATAGCAATGCAAGGCGAATTGGCTGCTATTAAAAAATTGCTTCTGCATCCTCCCATGAAACGGTTAGCACTAGAAACAGGCGGTGATGTATGTGTCCTTGACACGGACAGGCTCAAGGTGGCGCAGGAAATATTGGAAGAGGTCTATGGGTGGTGTGACGAGACTGAAATCACCTACAAAAAGTTAGTTCAGCAGAAAATAGAACTTAAAGGATAGTTCCGGTGCACCAAGGATTAATGGGAAAGAAAGGTTCAAAAGAGATAATATTCTACTAAGAGTTGCATAATTGTAGAGTACAATAAACTTAGGAATAAAATAAACCTAATTCCACCTCCAACCCGGTCAGCAATGACCGGGTTTTCTTTTGTCGTGTCTCCACCACCATACTTCCAGCCTTTCAATCAGGAGGATTTCCGGGGAAAGCTGGCAGAATTTAATGGTCAGATTGCCACGATAAAGGCTAATATTGCTGATATAATAGCCAATATCCAGACCTTACAGGATAACCAGGCCAACAGCGCCTAGTTCATGGATTTCATCCAGAATAACCGGGATAGGCTGGCACGAATAGTTGCGGAACTGAATAACTTATCACCGGCAGACAAAAAAATCTTTGTGGAGTCACTGGTTCCCGATAAGATTAAAGTTGGGAAAGACTGGGAGGAAGGTAGTCCTCCCTGGACCGTGGATTTTAACCTAGTTTTTAACCAGGCTGTTTTTGAGCGCTTTGCTAACGCAGGTAAAATAAGAGGATTTACGAAAAATGACGCAAATCATCCTGGTGCGCCACGGCCAGACCCCATGGAACATGGACAAAATCTTCCGGGGCACGGTGGACGTGCCCTTGGACGACACCGGCCGGGAGGAAGCCGAGCTGGCCGGGGAATGGCTGCAAAAGGAGACCATCCACGCGGCTTACAGCTCCCCCCTGTCCCGGGCCCGGGACACCGCGCTGGCCATCTGCCTCCACCACAAGCTGAAAGTGGCAGATTTACCCGGTTTGCTGGATCTTAATTATGGGGAATGGCAGGGCCTGCCCCTGCCGGAGGTGCAGAAAGTTTACCCCGATCTCTACCAGCAGTGGCTGACCGCGCCCCACACGGTGCGCTTCCCCCGGGGCGAGACCCTGGAGGAAGTGCGGCTCCGGGCCTGGGCCGCGGTGGCGGAAGTGGTCCAGCGCCACCCCGGCCAGACGGTCCTCCTCGCGGCCCACCGGGTGGTGAACAAGGTCCTGATCGCCCAATTCATCGGTCTGGACAACTCCCATTTCTGGCGCATCGGCCAGGACACCACCGCCATCAACCGCTTCCTCCTGCAGGGAGACACCTGGCACATCATCTCCGTCAACGACGCCTGCCACCTGCGCAGCTTGAAGCGGGGCGCATACGTGGATTTTTGAGGACTATTTTGGGGATAGGCGGAAATTATTGGGAAAAAGGGGAAGAGGGGAAGAGGGGAAAAGTTTTTATTCTCCTACCCAGGCTCTTTCCCTTTTCCCCTCTTTCCCTTTTCCCCCAGCGCTGCCCCCGTCACTCCTGTAACCCTCTGAAACAACATGACCTCCAACCGTATAAAACGTATTTATCTAGAAGCCGGGGCTGAAGACTATGAGATGACCCGGCGGGTTTTGGCCCGTCTGCCCGGGGTGCCCGTGGAGGTGATCCTTCACCGGGACGCACTCAAGCCCCGGGATGGAGACCGGGCCGCCTGGATTCCCGAGGCCAAATCCACCCTCCTCCTGGCCGTGCAGAAAGGCCCGTTCTGGCGGCCCTGCCCCGGAACCAGGGATTATATCTGCTGCGGCTACCAGGTCCTGCAGGTGGCCCTCAATTGTCCCCTGGACTGCACCTACTGCGTTCTTCAGGGCTATCTCAATATTCCGGCCATCACTATTTTTGTGAATGAGGAAGACCTGCTGGGGGAACTGGCCGCCAATTTTGCGGACGACCCCGGCAAGGTCTGGCGTCTGGGCACCGGGGAGTTTGGTGACAGTCTGGCCCTGGACCATCTCACCGGCCTCAATGCCCGCCTCATCCCTTTTTTCGCGGCGCACCCCCGGGCCGCACTGGAGATCAAGACCAAATGGCATCATTTGGAGCCCTTGCTCTCCTTCGGCCCCAATCGCCAGGTGATCTTTTCCTGGTCCTTAAATCCCCCGGAGATCATCCGGGGACAAGAAAGGGGCGCGCCTTCCTTGGCGGCCCGTCTGCACGCCGCCACCCAGGCCGCGGCCGCGGGTTTCCGCCTGGCCTTCCACTTTGATCCCCTCATCTATTTCCCGGGCTGGGAGGATGCCTACCGCCGCACCGTGGAGCGCCTGGGCGCCGCGGTGCCCGCGGCGTCCGTCGCCTGGATCAGCCTGGGAGGCCTGCGCTTTCTGCCGCCCATGCGGGCCCTGCTCCAGCAGCGCTTTCCCGCCAGCCGCATCAGTGATGCGGAGATGGTGCGCGCCCCGGACGGTAAGCTCCGTTATTTTAAAGACCTGCGCATAGAGATGTACGCGCTGATGCGGGAATGGTTGCAGGCAGCATTACCCGGAGTTTTCCTTTATCTTTGCATGGAGAGCCCCCGGGTCTGGCAGGCGGTCTTCGGCAGGCAGCCAAAAGGAGAGGACCTGGCCCGTCTCCTGGACGGCCGGGTCCTCTCTGGTTAGATTTTATCTTTACATCTCACCCGAACAGCGCTTTGCGTTTTGAGCCGGGCCTTCTCTCGTGGGTGACGCCTTCGCCCAACTTCAAGCGTACGCCTTGGGTGGTGAGGTGTTCATCTTCCAACATGCGCTTGATATTCGTGATTATGTCCAGATCCTCCAGGGTGTACTCCCGGCGATTCGAGTCAGTGCGGGCCGGCTTGAGAAATTCGTCAAAGGACTTTTCCCAGTACCGCAGGGTAGATTTCCGCACCCCCGTTAGTTGTGAGATCTGGTCAATGGTCAACATCAAGGTCCGGGATACTTTATCCGTGCTCGGCATGGCTCACCTCCTCATTGGCCCCTCTCAGCACCTGTGCCTTGGTCATTAAGCTTGCATCAGCCTCAGGGCCAATTGGGGGAGGGTGTTGGCCTGCGCCAGCATGGCCACACCGGCCTGCACCAGGATCTGGTTACGGGTGAAAGCCGTCATCTCCGTGGCCACGTCCACATCCGAAATCCGGGACTCTGCCGCTTGCAGGTTCTCGGCCTGGATGCTCAAGTTAGACACGGTGTTGGACAAACGGTTGGAGATAGCGCCCAGATTGGCCCGGATATTATCCTTAGCGGTCACCGCGGAGTCAATGGCGGTGAGGGCGCACTGCGCCGCCGACTGCGTGCTGATGGTCATACCGGCGCCGCCCGCATTGGCATTCCCCACCCCTAAGGCCGAGGCGGTGGCATTGCCGATCTTCACATAGTAGTAGTCTTCTGCGGAGCTGTTGCCGGTGCCGAAATGGATTTTCATCTGGTTGCCGGCAGTGCCGTCCAAGCCGCTGCCGGAGAGGGTGCCGTTCAGCAGCTTCACGCCGTTGAAATTGGTGGCATTGGCAATCCGGGTGATTTCCGAGGCCATGGCCTGGTATTCACTGTCCATGATGGCGCGTTGGGCGGTGGTGTAAGTGCCGGTGGCCGCCTGCTCTGCCAGTTCTTTCATCCGGGTCAGCTTTTCGTCGATCACCGAAAGAGCGCCGTCCGCAGTCTGAATCATGGACATGGCGTCGTTGGCGTTTCTGACTCCCTGGTTCAGAACCCGGATATCAGTGCGCATCATTTCCCGGACCGCCAAACCCGCGGCGTCGTCGGCAGCGCTGTTAATCCGCAGTCCTGAAGAAAGACGTTGGACCGAAGTGGACAGACTGGAATAATTCTGGGTGAGAATTCTGGCTGCGTTCATCGCCGCCATATTGTGGTTGATTACGAGACCTTGACCCATGACCCCTTACCTCCTTGTAATCCAGATCAACATCCTTGTCTGGGTTTTCATGCTATTTAACTCTCTTTTCGAGATTGCCGGGAATTAACTTTAGAAGAAAATTTATATTAAATTAGAATTATCCGGAAAAATCTTAAAGTGCCTTGAAAATTGTCTATCAGCCTCTGGTGGAAAACTCAACTGGCCAGAGGGAAAGGATATTCCTGGTTCATTATCCCTATATTGCTTCGCGAGCTTAATTTTCCAATATAACAGCATGTTAGCCATCAGAGAAAACTTGCCCGGCCTTCTTCCCAGGTCTTTGAAGAATCTGCAAACTGATCTGCATCAGCTTAAAGAGGCTTCCAGCGCCGGAACTCGGCTCGGAAAACGGTCTTTTAACCCGAAGGGCATCTTAAAATGCCCTGGAACTTTTTCACCGGCCCAGGATGCCAACCGCGCTTCTAACTCAGGGATAATCCCAACTCTTGTTAAACTGGGGAAAAATCGGCCAACGGTATTAAAGGAGGACCGGGGGTTTATCACCTATTGCAAAACCTAGCCCCGGCTGCAAATATGTTCTCAGCCTGGTTGCAGTCAAGAAGGTATTAAACGTAGGGGCGAACACCAGGTTCGCCCCTACGGAAAAAATACACTGTTGATGGCGAATTGAGACCTCTGTGAAAGTCCCTCTTCTGTCATTCTGAACGGAGTGAAGCGGAGTGAAGAATCTCGCACTTACTGGTACCTATGAGATTCTTCGGTCGCCTTCGGCTCCCTCAGAATGACAAGAAAGATGACCTCTTATCATCTGCTGGTAATTAAATGAATGGCATTGGTTTTAATTCCCCCTTTTCTAGAGGGGTGAATATCTTCTCACTTAGAACCCTGGCTGATCAAGATGACGCAGAAATCGGTTTTGACATGATTTATAGTGGGCTGATGCTGGGGTGGGAGAAGAAAGGGGGTTAGGGGAACGGGGAGCGCCTGCCGCCGGCGCCCGCCCCCCGAATTCTTTATCCGGGATAAAGACGGCGGCAAACCAGGCAGTTAGGGTTGGTATTTACCGGTTTTTCCGTGAACTGAAAAAAATCTCCTTTAAAGACCAGGAGCCGGCCCAATAGGGCTGGGCCCATACCCCCCAGGATGCGCAAGGCCTCCAGGGCCTGGAGCGCACCCAAAATTCCGGGAAGCGGTCCCAGAAGCGCAGGTCTGTTGCCGTTCGTGGCCTCGGGAAAAGCACAGGCCAGACAGGGACCCTGGCCGGGCCAGAAAGTGGTGAGGCGGCCGTCCATCTCCCACACCCCCGCGTGGATCAGGGGAATGCGAAACTTCACCGCAGCCTGGTTAAGGAGAAACCCGGCCGAGGCGTTGTTCATGGCGTCGATCATCAGGTTGCAACTGGCGGCCAGGCGGGAGATATTGTGCTCGGAAATGGTTTTTGCCTGGCCTTCCACCATGCAAAAGGGGTTAATGTCCTTGAGGCGGTGTTCGGCCACCGTGGCCTTGGCCTTACCCAGGTCTCGTTCCCGGTAGAGGATTTGATGGTTGAGATCGGAAAGGGTGACCCGGGACTGGTCTACCAGGCGGACTGAACCCACCCCGGTGGCCAAAAGATGGAGGGCTACCGAGGAAGCCAGCCCTCCGGCCCCGGCGATGAGCACCCGTGAGGACTTCAACCTCTCCTGGGCCTCCCGGCCCCAACACTCCAGGGCCATCTGACGCGCATACCGGGTTACTTCGGCAGGGCTGAGATTATTGATCATCATTTCTTATCCCCGCAGTAGGCAGGTGGGGTTTCTTGCAACCGCTCCCCACTCTATTTTCCTGCTCTTTGCTTAATGCATCGGCTACCCCCGCCCCGAACTTTAACTTATAAATGTTAGTGGTTATAATGGCAGTCATAGGTTGTTCCAGGTTGCTCCCATGGAAAATTCTCAGAAAAAATCGATGATTGAACTCCTGGAAGTGAGTAAAATCTACCGCCGGGGCCCCGAAGAAATTCAGGCCTTGAGGGGTGTTAATCTGCGCATTGCCGTCGGGGAATTCGTGGCCATCAGCGGCAAAAGCGGCTGTGGCAAAAGCACCCTGCTCCATATTATCGGCGGCCTGGAACCACCCACCTCCGGGCAGGTCCTGGTAGACGGCCGGGACCTGGCCCGGCTCCCGGACCAGGAACTCACCCGCTTCCGCCGGGACCGGGTGGGGGTGGTCTTCCAATCCTTCAATCTCCTGCCCCTGTTGACCCTGGAAGAAAACGTGGCCCTGCCCCGGGTGCTCCAGGGTTTTTCCTACCACCAGGCCCGGGAGGAGGCCGGTCATTGGCTGCAGCAAGTAGACCTCAGCCCTCGCCGCCACCACAAGCCCCACCAGGTTTCCGGGGGCGAGATGCAGCGCGCGGCCATCGCCCGGGCCCTGATCAACCGGCCAGCGGTGCTCCTGGCCGATGAGCCCACCGGCAACCTGGATTCCGCCACCGCCGCCCAAATCCTGGAGCTTTTCGCCCGCCTCCACCGGGACTGGCGGCAGACCGTGGTCTTGGTGAGCCATGCGGCGGAAGTGGCCGCCTATGCCGATCTGGTTCTAACCATGCAGGACGGCAACCTCCTCCCATGAAAAAAAGTTCCAGGTTCCGAGTTCCAAGTTCCAAGTTTTTCTTAAGGCTGCGAACGATTGGTGGCACAGGCTTTCCAGCCTGTGCGGCTAAAAGCGGCGGGCGAGTTGGCCCGCTATTTGACTTTTAAAATTCGCGGGTGATCAGAGGCTCTCGAATGACTACAGAGGAAAGTCGCTCAACTTGGAACTTGGAACCTGGAATTTGGAACTCTCTTAAACCATGAAACTTTTTATATTCCGCATCTCCCTGAGCCATCTCACCGAATATCCGGGGCGCACCCTCCTGGGCCTCCTGGGCATCGCCCTGGGCACCGCGGTGTATCTGAGCATCTCCCTGGCCGCAGCCAGCGCGCTGCAGAGCTTCCAGGCCGGGGTGACCGCGGTGGCCGGGAAGGCCCAATGGCGGCTGCAGAGTCCCGGCGCTCCTTTGCCTGAGTCCCTGTTTGCTAAAGTGCGCCGCGTCCCCGAAGTCAAGGCCGCGGCCCCGGTGGTGGAAAGCGTCCTGGAATTTACCGGCCCCCTGCAAGGGCCGGTGCTCCTCCTGGGGATCGACCCTTTTTCCGAAAGACCTCTGCGCCATTACGACTTTCAAGGGGGACACGGCCTGGACCGGCACGCCTGGCTCCGGTTCCTGACGGAGCCCGGCGCGGTCCTGGTGAGCGAGCGCCTCGCGGCCCAAAAAGGCGTTAAGATCGGCGACTCCCTGCCGGTGCTGGTGGGCCCGGCCCGGCGGACCTTGCAGGTGGTGGGGGTCTTCCGCTCCCCTGCCGGCCTCTATCCCCTGGAAGGCTCGCTGCTGCTCATGGACCTGGCCGGGGCCCAGGAACTCCTGGACCGGGTGGGGCAACTGGACTACATCGACCTCCAGGTCTCCGGGGATGAATCCCAGGCTGCGGCCGGCCTGGCCTCGCACCTTCCTCCCGGCGTGGACCTGGTGCGCCCCGGCTCCCAGGGCCGCCAGATGGCAGGCCTGGTGGCCTCCTACCGCCTTAATCTCACGGTCCTCAGCGCCATTGCCCTGTTTGTGGGCATGTTCCTGATCTATCAGTCCGTCACCCTTTCCGTGGTGCGGCGGCGCCGGGAGATCGGGTTGCTCCGCACCCTGGGCATGGGCCGGAGCCAGGTGCTGCTGCTCTTTTTGGCCGAGGGCCTGGCCAGCGGCGCGGTGGGTGGGCTCCTGGGTCTCATCCTGGGCGTAGCCCTGGCCAAAAGTGCGCTGGGGATGATGACCCACAACCTCACCTCCCTGTACGCGCCCTTGCAGGCCGGAGCAGTGGGGGTGAAAACCGGGCTCCTCCTCCAGGCCTGGGGCCTGGCCGTGGCCGCCACCCTCATCGCCGCCTGGATTCCCGCCCGGGAAGCGGCCCGCACCCGGGTCCGGGCCGTATGGTACCGGGAGGAATTGGAAGAACGGCTCCAGGGCCGGGCCGGAACTTTTTTTCTCGGAGGCCTCCTGGCCCTGGCCCTGGCCGGGGTCTGCACCATTTTCCCCTGGGGGCCAGGGCCTTCCCTCTCCAGTTTTGCCGCGGCCTTCCTCATCCTCCTGGCCTTTGCCCTATTCACGCCCCTGGCCGCCCGGACCCTGGGGGACAGGATCCGGCCTCTCCTGCGCGGCTGGCTCGGCCTCCCCGGAGACCTGGGCTGCCGGTATCTCTCCGGTTCCTTGAGCCGCAGCGCGGTCTCCATCGCCGCGTTGGCCTGCGCCTTGGGCATGCTCATCGCCGTGGCGGTGATGATCGGCTCCTTCCGCCAGACCGTGAATTCCTGGGTGAGCCGCTCCATCAGCGGCGATATCTTCTTCGGCCCCGCGGTCTTTTCCACCGCGGCCTACGACCACTACCTGCCACCGGAAATCCTGCCGGAACTTGAACGGGACCCGGAAATACAAGACCTCTACCTCTACCGCTGTGTGCGTATTCCCTTCCGGGACCGCTTCCTCCTGGTCATCGGCGGCAGCTTCGACGTCCTGGCCAAATACGGCGGCCTCTGGTTCCGCCGCGGCAATGGCGCAGAAATTATGAAAGAGGTTGCCGCAGGGGGACATGATGTTCCTTCAGGCGAGATGCCCTTGCCGCCTCCCCAAAATCCCCCCTACCCCCCTTTTTCAAAGGGGGGCAAGAGTCCCCCTCTTAAAAGTCCCCCTTTGGAAAAGGGGGATTTAGGGGGATTTTTGGGTACACCCCAACCCCTTGAATCACAGAATCTCCACGGAAAACGGCAAACGGAAAACGGAAAACCGTCGGTAGTCATCTCCGAACCCCTGGCCGAAACCTTCGGCTATCAGGAAGGAGACATCCTGGAGTTGCCCACCCCCGCGGGCCTCCAACGCCTGCGCATCGCCGGGGTCTTTTACGATTACCGCACGGACGGCCCCAGCGTCTGGATGGACCTCCGCCAATTCCGCGGCTTCTGGCCGGACACCCACCTGAACGCGGTGCGCCTCTATTTAAAGGACAAAACCAAAATCCCGGAAGTCCAGGCCCGCCTCCAGGAGCGCTACGGTTCCCGCTACCGCCTCCTCACCCTCTCCCACCAGGAGCTGCGCCAAGGCATTTTACGCATATTTGATGAAACCTTTGCCCTCACCTACGCCCTGGAGGGCGTGGCCGTGGTGGTCGCGGTCTTCGGCATCATCACCACCTTTCTGGTGCTCATCATGGAAAGGGAGCGGGAGCTGGCCCTGCTCCAGGCCCTGGGGGCCTCCCGGGGCCAGATACTGAGCATGGTCCTGGTGGAATCCGGCCTGGCCAGCTTCCTCAGTTTTCTCTTAGGCGCTACCTGCGGCTCCGTCTTATCCCTGCTCCTCATCTTCGTCATCAACAAACAGGCCTTCGGCTGGACCATCCACCTCTTTTGGACCCCGGGCATCTACTGGCAGACTTTTGTCTTGGTCCTGGCCCTGGGCCTGGTCTCCGGCGCCTACCCCGCCTGGCGGGCCATGCAGCCCCACCTGGCCGCGATTTTGAAGGAGGAGTAATACCAAGTTGCCGTCAAAGAGGTAATATCGAATTGTCATTCTGAACGGAGCGAAGCGAAGTGAAGAATCTAGATTCTTCGCTGCGCTCAGAATGACAATGTTACTTTTTTGACCGCAACTCGGTATAAGTAATAAGGCTTCTCCGACCCGCCGGTACTCGCACCAAAAATAAATCAAAGAATCTTTGCTGGAGCAATTATCATAAAAAACGCCCCCCTTCCTTTATCTCGGGAAGGGGGGCGGTTTTATACCTTATCTTCCAGCCTGGCGCCGTTAAAATTTTTCTTTAGGGTCTTATAGGCGTCGGCAGGGGCTTCTTGAAACCCATCCAGAAGGGATTGACCTTTTTCTCCGCCAGGGCCAGCCAGGCGGTGGCGCCCACATGCGCCCGGTGGTAATAAAGCCAGGGGGTCTTGCCATCAGGCAGCAGAAAGCCGGTGGTCAAGCCGTCCTTACTGGCCGCAGGCAGGCCCCCATGGGAGTATTGCGCGCCGTGCATGATAGCCAGGATATTGCTATAAGAAATTTTATCCGCCTTGATGCCGGTTTGGGAATAGGCCACCGCCATCTGGCCCGTACCTTCGTACCAAATCCCATCCAGGTCCTCATTGAAGTCGTAACCGCCATTAATGCGGTGATGGGTCTCGGCATAATCCAGGGCCCCATGGCCGGCTAAACGCGCCAGATATGCCCAGGAATGGATATCTAAGGGTATGACGTCTTTATTAATGGACACCCCGTTTTCGGTGGTTCCCGTCCAGAAATGGCCATTTTCCCACATCTGGTTGACAAATCCCCGGGCATGCTCGGCCCGGGTCTGCCATTTCTGGTCGTTGGTGAGATAATACAGCCTCCAAAAGGCCACGAATAAATCAATATTATGCTCCGTGGCTTTGTAAGTCAGTTTTCTTGCTCCAGGCAGGGGTAATTCCCACCCTTCATAACCACCGGTATAGCCGCCAGGTCCATTATTATCCTGGCAGTGGTGCGTCACCCACTCCCCTAAATATTTGACAGCCTCCAGATATTTACTGTCCGCGGCCTTCCTGCCGTTAACTTCATAATACCCCAGGAGGGCCAACATGGCCCAGGCCACGTTGCCGGTATGGGTGCTCACCTGAAATTCGTCTTCATACCAGGGACCGGTGTTAGGGTAACGACCGGGTAAAGGAAATCCGGGCATGCGTGCGGTGTCTTTGAAGCCATGGGGCTCCCACCCGGGCCATAACTTCAAATCCCCCGCCTGATAACCATTGCGCAGCCGCTTGGAATCAGGGGCCGTATAATCCCCATTCCGGTAATACCGGTCATTATCCAGGGCGTACACCAGGGCGTCTGCCAGCAATTTAGCCTTGTCCTTCTTCCCCTGGGCGAGAAAAGCCAACAAGGCCGCGGCATTGTCATAGGTAAACCCGGGATTACGCATCACGATATCGAAATCATTACCCGTGGCTTCCGTAGTATAGCTCACCATAAACCGAAGATCTTTGGCCCTGGCCTTGTAAAAGCGGATGTCATCCAGGTAGAATTTGATATCCTGATTATTATTGTGGGCCCCGTTGGTGACCCAACCGAACCCGCCCAGCACGTAACTCAGATTCTTCCCGGCAAGACTCTTTTCATAATATTTCCATTTGTTGCTCAGGGTGATATATCCGAGAGAAACCTTGGGAGAAGAATCAGGATATTTTTCGGTTTTCTTCCCGGTATCCGGGTTCCAACCCACTCCGCAGCAGAAAAACTCCACCCTTTCACCGCCTTTGGCCCCTTTCGCCCAGAAAGAAATCTTGGTTGCCTTTAACAAATCCAGGATGCCGGCATTGGGATGGGTTTCCTCCCCCCAATTGGGATCGGGTTCCACCATTTCGCCGGTCAGCACCCCGTTCATGAAGTACCAGCCGCCGAAATTCTTGGGTTCGGGCAGTTCTTGGGTGGAGTTATAGGTGCACTCAATCCAGTTGATATCCACATAAACATCGGCAGCAGCGGTTTTTACCGGTTTGGGGTTGGCAGGGTCCGCGGGAAAACACTCCTGCATGGGCGGGACCCAAGCGTTCGTTGCTTCTTTCGGGAACCTGCCCCGGGATACAAAGTGGTTGTAAGCAGAATGGGAATCGGTATAGACGTCATAATAACTGGCGTGGGACCGGTCCATCACTTTGGTGAGGTAATTAAGGGAACTGGGGGCCGCGGCCCCCTCGGTGCTGCCGGCAATTAACGCCAGACACAGAAAGATACTGACCATGCCAAAAAATTGATAAAATTTTTTCATTCCCAGGCCCTCCAAGTCAACCAGGTTGCAGCCATGGTTATCCGGCGTTTTATCTGCCAGCCCCGAATCCTGCCCCTCATCCTCTTTTCCCGATTATAAGCCTTTGCTAGGCTGCTTTCCTCCAGGGCAACGACTATCTTAGGAAAGATTATGCCATATAATATCCTGGATATTCAATTTAATTTTCGAGTTCGGGCATACTATTATATCAGTAAAAAATAGGGCGTGCCGTGCACGCCGATTTATGACGGCCATGAGCCGCCCTATGTCTTTATCAAACCGGATAATAATATTACCCCTGCCTTCTGCTCAGGCTGACATACAAAAACCTTGCCCCCAGATGACAGAATCCCACTCTAGTGTTATCTTTATATAATGCTCAAACGCACCTTCATCCATCTCCCCGGCGTGGGCGAACACACCGAGGCCCAATTCTGGGACCAGGGCCTCCACACTTGGGAGGACTTCCTGGCCGCGCCCGAGGTGCAGGGGCTGGGCCGGGAGAGGTTGGCGCAATTACGCTCCGGCGTCAAGGAATCCCTGGCCCAGGAGGACAACCCCGCGTATTTCGGCCCCCTGCTCCCCCACGCGGACCGCTGGCGCCTCTTTCGCCGCTTCCGGGAGCGGGCCGCGTACCTGGATATCGAAACCACCGGCTACACCTGGCCGGGCCTCCAGGTGACGGTGGTGGGCTTATACGACGGCGACACCATGCGCCAGTTTGTCCACGGCCGCAACCTGGGAGAATTTCCCGGGGCCCTGAAAGACCTGGACATGCTCGTCACCTTCAACGGCTCCCAGTTCGATCTCCCGGTCCTCAGGGCCTACTTCCCGGAGATTGAGCTGCCCCCGGTGCACCTGGACCTCCGTTTTATCCTGGCCCGCCTGGGCTTTAAGGGTGGCCTGAAAAAGATAGAGCCCCGTTTCGGCATCCACCGCCCCCCGGAGGTGGACGGCCTGGGCGGCTACGAAGCCGTGCTCCTCTGGGACCGCCACTGCCGTGGCGATTATCACGCCCTGTCCCAACTCCTCACCTACAACCGGGAAGACGTGGTCAACCTGGAGTCCCTGATGGAGCAGGCCTTCCAACTGGCGCAAACTCGCCTCCTGTCACCTGCCCCTGACTGCACCAGTTAATCCGGCCGGAAATTTCTCCGGGTTTTAAGTCCCCTTTGGCTAACAGGGGATTTGGGAGGATCATAAACGCCTCTAAAATCCACCCGTCCCCTGGAGAAAAGGAAGGTAGATATTGGGGGAGAGGGGCTGCGGGCCACGGTTTAATATCCGGAGGTGCAAAGGGGGAGAAGATAAGAGTCATTTGGTAAGGATAAACAAGTAATTAAACCCTCTTGGCTTTTTATCCTTTTCGCTTTTTTCCCCTTAACAGTTTCCCGGCGCCAGCCTCCACCCTCTCTTCCCTCAGAAAATCATTGCTAAATGTGATTGAGCTAAGATGGCTCCTGTCGTAAGATTAATATGATAAACTAGATAAAATTGGAGCACCTATGTTCTATTCCCGGCTACTCATCCCCACGCTGAAAGAAGATCCCTCGGAGGCGGAGGCCGTCTCCCACAAGCTGCTGTTGCGCGCCGGCATGATCCGCAAGCTGGCCTCGGGTATTTATAACTATCTGCCCCTGGGACTCCGGGCGCTCCGGAAGGTGGAGCGCGTGGTCCGGGAGGAAATGAACCGGGCCGGGGCCCAGGAGGTTCTGCTGCCCGCGGTGCAGCCCGCGGAGTTGTGGCAGGAGTCGGGCCGCTGGCAGATATACGGCAAGGAATTGCTGCGCTTCCAGGACCGCCACGGCCGGGAATGCTGTTTCGGCCCCACCCACGAAGAGGTGATCACCGACCTGGTGCGCCGGGAGGTCCATTCCTACCGGCAGCTCCCCCTGAACCTCTACCAGATCCAGATGAAGTTCCGGGATGAAATCCGCCCCCGCTTCGGGCTGATCCGGGGCCGGGAGTTCCTCATGAAGGACGGCTACAGCTTCCACGCGGACGAAGCCGACGCCGAGGCCTGCTACCAGACCATGTACAACGCCTACAACCGCATCTTTAAGCGTTGCGGCCTTCGGTTCAAGGTGGTGGAAGCGGACTCCGGCCCCATCGGCGGCAGTTTCTCCCACGAATTCATGGTCCTGGCCGACACCGGGGAAGACCTCCTGGCCTCCTGCACGGCCTGCGACTACGCGGCCAACCTGGAAAAGGCGGAGGTAGTCATGGCCGGCGCCAATCCCGCACCCGCAGCCGCGCCGGCAGCAACGGTAGAGAAGGCCACCCCGGGCGTGCGCACCGTGGAGGAGGTGGCCGCTTTCCTGAAAGTCACCCCCCGGGAAATCGTCAAAACCCTGATTTATGAAACCGAGAAAGGGCCGGTGGCCGTGCTCATCCGGGGGGATCACGAAGTCAATGAAGTGAAGGTGAAAAACCTCCTGGGGGTGGCCGACCTGACCCTGGCCGGAGCAAACCGGGTCCGGGAGCTCACGGGCGCGGAAGTGGGTTTCGCGGGGCCCGTGGGCCTGAATCTGCCCATCTATGCCGACCAGGCGGTAACCGCGCTGGCCTCCGCGGTCACCGGGGCCAATAAAACCGATTATCACCTGACGGGGGTCCATCCCTCCAGGGACATCACCCTGGCCCAGGCCGCGGATCTGCGCGCCATCACCGCTCAAGACCCCTGTCCCCGCTGCCGGGGCGCGCTGGAGATTCTCCGGGGCATTGAGGTGGGCCATATCTTCAAGCTGGGCCTCAAATACTCCAAGTCCCTGAAGGCCACCTTCCTGGATGAGGAAGGACAGGAACGCTATATCTTCATGGGCTGCTACGGCATCGGCGTCAGCCGCATCGTCGCCGCGGCCATCGAGCAGGGCCATGACGCGCAGGGCATCATCTTTCCCGCGGCCCTGGCCCCTTTCCAGGTGGGCCTGATCCCCATCTCCCTGAACGACGCGGCCACCAAGGAGAAAGTCCTTTCTCTCCATACCGCCATGGAAGAAGCGGGCCTCGAGGTCCTGTTCGACGACCGGGATGAACGCCCGGGGGTGAAGTTCAAGGACTGCGACCTCCTGGGCCTGCCCTTGAGGGTGGTGGTGGGGCCCAAGACCCTGGCCGCGGGCCAGGCCGAAGTGCGCCTTCGCCGCACCGGCGAAACCGTCATGGTGGCTCTGGAAGAATTGCTCCCCTACCTTCAGGAACGCATCCAACAGGAGCTCTCTGCCTAAGCTGCACCAGAGGATTATCGGGGTCTGGAAAAATCCCCCCTGGCCCCCCTTTAGAAAAGGGGGGAATAAGTGAGGTCACCTGTGCTCAAAGAGATTTGGCTTTTTAAGTCCCCCTGTGAAAAAGGGGGATTTAGGGGGATCTTAGTAGGCTTCATTAACGATACCGCTGCAACAAGGTTTTATACCAAGTTGCGGTCAAAAGAGTAATATTGTCATTCTGAGCGAAGCGAAGAATCTAGATTCTTCACTGCGCTTCGCTCCGTTCAGAATGACACGTTCAATATTACCTCTTTGACAGCAACCTGGTATTAAAGGGTTTCACCAGGAGCTGCATGTCCAGTAGAATCATCCGCCTGAACGATATTGTGGAAGAGGTGCACAAGCACCATCCGGAGGCGGATACCGCGCTGATTGATAAGGCCTACGTCTATTCGGCCCGGGCCCATGAGGGGCAGACGCGCAAGAGCGGCGGGCCATATCTCTCCCACCCCCTGGAAGTCGCATATCTTCTGGCCCAAATGGGCCTGGGGCCGATAACCGTGGTCTGCGGACTGCTCCACGACACCGTGGAGGACACGGACACCACCCTGGACGACCTGGACGAATACTTCGGGGAAGAAGTGGCCGACGTGGTCAACGGCATCACCAAGATCGGCCAGTTGGTCTTCGGCGACCGCATCACCCAGCAGGCGGAATACATCCGCAAGATGATCCTCTCCATGTCCCACGACATCCGGGTCCTCTTGGTAAAGCTGGCCGACCGGGTCCACAACATGCGCACCCTGGGCTTCATGTCCCCGGACCGCCAGAAACGCATCGCCCAGGAGACCCTGGACATCTATGCGCCTCTGGCCGGACGCCTGGGGATCTTCCGCATCCGCGCCGAGCTGGAGGACCTGGCCTTCTTTTACCTGGAGCCCGAGGCCTATCAGCAGATCCATGAAGGCCTGGCCCGGAAAAAGGGGGAACGGGAGAAATATGTTACGGAAGTAACCCAACTCCTGAAGGATAAGCTCAAGGAGCACCACCTGGACGGCGAGGTCAGCGGCCGCCTGAAGCACTATTACAGCATCTACCGTAAGCTACAGGCCCAGCAGATCACCCTGGACGAACTCTACGACCTCCTGGCCTTCCGCATCGTCTTGAACTCCGTGCCCGAATGTTATGAAGCCTTGGGGGTAATCCACGCCATCTTCCGGCCGGTGCCGGGCCGCCTCAAGGACTACATCGGCATGCCCAAGGCCAATATGTACCAGTCCATCCACACCACGGTCATCGGCCTCTACGGGGAGCGCATGGAGGTGCAGATCCGCACCAAGGAGATGCACCGCATTTCCGAAGACGGCATCGCCGCGCACTGGAGCTACAAGGAAAAGCGCCGTTTCCAGGACAAAGACGGGGAACGCTTCGCCTGGCTCAAACAGATCGTGGATCTGCAAAAAGATTTAAAGAATCCCCGGGAACTGCTGGAGGGGGTGCGCCTGGAGCTCTACCCGGAAGAGGTCTACGTCTTCACTCCCAGGGGGGAAGTCAAAGAGCTGCCCCGGGGGGCCACCCCGGTGGACTTCGCTTATGCCATCCACACCGAGGTGGGCCACCGCTGCACCGGCGCCAAGGTCAACGGCCGCATGGTGCCCCTGCGCCACGAACTGTCCAACGGCGATATCGTGGAGATCGTCACCTCCCCCCACCACCATCCCAGCCGGGACTGGCTGCAGTTCGTCCGCACCCCCAAGGCCCGGAACAAGATCCGCCAGGAACTCAAGGTCGCGGAACGTGAGCAGAGTATGTCCTTGGGCAAAGAAATCCTGGAGCGGGAACTGCGCAAGGCCGGTCTAAACCTGCAAAAGCTCCTGAAAGAAGGGGAAGACCTGAAAAAGGTGGCCCAGGATTTCTCCTTTGTGCGCATCGATGATCTCCTGGCCGCCATCGGCCACGGCAAGGTGACCCCCGGCCAGGTTACGGGCCGGCTGACCCGGGCCGCGGCCCCGCCTCCGGAAGAAGGGGTCCTGCCGCCGGAAACGCCGCCCCGGAAGGAAAAAGACCTGGGGGGCATCAAGGTCAAAAATCTGGATGATCTGCTCCTCCGCCTGGCCAACTGCTGCCAGCCCATTCCCGGGGACGCCATCGTCGGCTATATCACCCGGGGCAAAGGGGTGACCATCCACCGGGCGGACTGCTCCTACCTGGCCCACACCGAAGACTTCCGCCACATCCCCGCGGAATGGGACGGTGCGCCCCAAAAACTCTACCCGGTAAATATCCGGCTGGTGACCGCGGACAAACCCGGCCTCCTGGCCGACATCACCAACGCCCTGAAATCCGCGGAGGTGAACGTCACCAAGGCCTCGGTGGAAACCACCGCGAACAATAAAGGCATCGCCAATTTCACCATCCAGGTGGCGGACCAGCAACACCTGGAAAAAGTCTTCGGGGCCCTGAAACGCCTGAAAGAAGTGATCTCGGTAAAAAGGATGACGGGGTAGAGAAGCTGTCAGCTGTCAGCTTTTAGCCGTCAGCTTTTTAAGGGCATGGAATTGAAGGATTCGGGGTTAGGAAATACTGATTTGCAGTTAAAAAGATATTGGCACGTAGGGGCGAACCTTATGTTCGCCCAGGTTGCCGGGCGAACATAAGGTTCGCCCCTACGCAAACCTGACCGCTGAAAGCTGATAGCTTTTTTACGCCGGCTTGGCTACCAAACCCGAGCGCAAACAGCGGGTACAGACCTGCAAGTGGCGCACGGTTCCCTGCTGCAGGGTGCGGACCTTGCGCAGGTTCGGTTTCCAGCGGCGTTTGGTGTGGTTGTTGGCGTGGCTGACGTTATTCCCCACCCGGGGGCGTTTACCGCAAAGATCGCATGTATAGGCCATGTTTCCATCCTCTCTTAAACTTTTTAATTTTATAGGAATCTTTCTGAAAAACAAGGGGCAAATGATGAAAAATCTTCCCGGAGCCTGGCTGGGGTTGGCAATCCTCTTTTGCCTGATATCTTTCGGTCCCTTGCACGACGGGGCCGCGGCCCGGGAGCTGCCGCCCCAGGAAGAAGCCGCGCTCTTTTCCCTGGCCGACCTGGGCCCGGTGGATTTCTCCCCCAAGGCCGTGGAAGTGGAGATTTTTATTGCTCCGGACCCGGATTTGACCCCTTGCCGCCGGCTGATGCCCCAGGTTTGGCCCCAGGTGCAGGAATTTTACCGGCGCCTGGGGGTCAATCTGATTATGAAAGAGGGCCTGGCCGGACCAGGGCCCCTGGCCCCGGCCCAGCGCCTGCGGGTGGAGATGCTGACCCACAAGGAATGGCTGGCCCGGAGCTTCAAGTCCTTTAACGTGGAGCCGCCGTTTAGGCTGCGTTTCCTCCAGGTCTGCCGGGACAAATGCGCGTTCGCGCATCTGCCTCTGTCGGTTGTCCATATCTCTTTCAAAAGATTTCAGGAGATGGAACTCAGTTCCAAGCCCGGGACCGACCATGCGAACCGGAACTGGCTGGCCAACCTGGTGATCCATGAGCTGGGCCACCTGTTGGGTCTCTATCATGCCCACGAGTTTGTCAACGATCCCATCCCTGAGTTCCTGCCCGGCGGCAAGACCCCTAATTTCATGAGCCAGCAGATTGCCTCCAGGTCGGAACTGGGCTGGGTGGATTACCAGTTGCGCCTGATCCACAGCTACCTGGGCCGGGGCAAGGTCTATCAGCAATACGCCCAGGTGGAATTCGACCCCCTGCGCTACCTGGAGCTCATCAAGAAACACAACGGCTACCAGGAACCCCCGGCCGCAAAAACCGGGGCAACCAAGAAAAAGCCGGGGAAAAGAGGAAAACCCAGGACCTTTGACGATGACGGCGATGAGGATGACGATTAACTTTTTGAGTTGCCGGCAACCCTGGAAATTTATAATAGAATATGCTTTGTCCATCTTTGGCAACCTGACCACAATAATTGCTGATTTTAGAGCCATATAAGAATATCTTAAATAACCCTGGCCTTTAAAGATCCTTTAAAATTGCCGGTAAGTTGCAGCAGGTTGCCGTCGATAAATCCTGATTTCTTCTCTCCGGCAGGGCCGCCGCACCCTGGAGAGGTTTCTTGAAAACCGGCGCCGGGCCTTTTGGATGGGTTGGCGGAGCATAGCGAATTGAGGAGTGACAAATTGGTGTCCAACCCCATGGAGAAAGCTTTACGGGAATCCCAGGCCCTTTATCAGGATTTGGTGGAGACCGCGCAAGATCTCATCTGGCAGTGCGATTCCCAGGGCAGGTACACCTATTTAAACCCCGCCTGGGAGGAGGTCCTGGGCTATAAGACTGGAGATATGCTGGGAAAACGCTTCACCGATTTTCAGTCCCCTGATTATGCCCAACGTGATTCCCTATTATTTGCCGGACTTCTTGCAGGCAAGATTATCAAGGGATATGAAACCATCCTGCGCTCCAAAGACGGCAAGGAACTGCACCTGGTATTCAATGCCAAATTGGTGCGCGGTGAGAACGGCAATATCGAAGGCGCCAGGGGGACCGCGTTCAATATCACCGACCGGAAACTGGCCGAGGAGGCCCTGCGCACCTCCGAGTCTTTTTTGAACAGCATCATTGACCAGAGTCCTTCCCCCATGTGGATCTCTGACGCCCAGGGCTCCCTCATCCGCATCAATCAATCCTGCCTGGATTTGCTGCAGATCACCGCCGCGGATGTGGCCGGCAAGTACAACGTCTTCCAAGATAATATTGTGGAACAGCAGGGATTTTATCCCCTTTTGCGCCGGGTTTTCGCACAAGGGGAGACAGTAAGATTCGAACTTCCTTATGACCCTTCCCTCCTTAAGAACCTCCCATTAGGAAGCACCAGGCAGGTTATTCTTGATGTCAATGTTTCCCCCATCAGAGATGGGCGGGGAAAAATAACCAATGCCGTGTTTCAACATGTCGATATCACTGAGCGCAAGCGGGCGGAAACCGCGCTGGAGTTATCAGAAAAAAAATACCGCAGTTTTTACCAAAGCATCCTGGATGGTTTCGCGAGTGTGGATAAAGCCGGCAATATTGTGGAGACCAACCAGAGTTTTCTGGAGATGCTCGGTTACACCCGGGAAGAAATCCGGAGTCTGCGCTACCAGGACATCACCCCCCCCAAGTGGCACGGGTTTGAGGCAAATATTGTTGCCCAACAGATTTTACCCCGGGGTTATTCGGATATCTATGAAAAGGAGTATATCCGCAAAGACGGCACGGTCTTTCCCATAGAACTGAGGACCTACCTCATCAAAGACGAAACCGGCGCGCCCACGGGCATGTGGTCCTTTGTCCGGGACATTACCGACCGTAAAATCGCGGAAGAAGCGCTGAAAAAAGAAAAACTTTTCACTGAGGCGATACTGGACAGTCTCCCCGGCACTTTTTTTCTCCTTGATTCCCAAGGCAAGCATCTGCGTACGAACACCTCCGGACAAGTTCTTTCCGGATATTCCTCTGAAGAGCTGTCTAACATGCATGCCCTCGATTTTATTGCCGAGGAGGATAAACCGGCTGCTCAACGCGCCCTGGAAGAAGTCTTTGAAAAAGGAAAAACTTCCGTTGAAGCCCAACACCTTGCCAAAGATGGTCGCAAAACCCCTTTCCTCTTTACAGCCAAGCAATTCATCATTGACAATATGCCTTGTATATTAGGGACCGGGGTGGACATCAGCGAGCGCAAACAGGCCGAAGAGGCCCTGCGCCAAAGCGAAGCCCGGTTCCGGCAGGTGGTGGAGTCTTCCCCCCTGCCCATGGCCATAGGAACCGAAACCGGGATATCCGAATATGTCAATCCCAAGTTCGTGGAGACTTTCGGCTATACCCTGGAAGACATCCCCCGGTTGATCGACTGGTTTCGCCTGGCCTACCCCGATCCGGCCCACCATGAGATGATGGTCTCCAAGTGGCAAGAGACGCTGGAAAGATGGTCTCGCAACGGTGGCCTCTCCGAATCCATAGAAGCCGTGGTCACCTGTAAAGACGGCTCCAAACTGGTCATGCAAATCTTTGGAACCCTGATGGGCAATAAGGCTCTCGTGGTCTTCAATGATCTCACCGAACGCAAGCGCATGGAAGAGGCCCTGGAGAAACGCCTGGTAGCCCTCAGCAAACCGTTGGATGATGCCGGGGATATCAACTTCCATGACCTCTTTAACCTGAAAGACATTCAGCAGATCCAGGATCTATTCGCCAGGAGCACCGGCGTGGCCTCAGTCATCACCAACCCTGACGGTTCACGTATTACCGAGCCTAGCAATTTATGCCGCTTGTGTGGCGATATCATCCGCCGGACTGAGCAGGGTCAAAAAAAATGCGCTGCCTCCCATGCGCTCATCAGCCGGCAAAACCCCGATGGCCCCAGCAGCCACCAGTGCCTGGTCGCCGGATTGTTTAGCGCCGGCGCCAGTATCACTATTGGCGGTAAACACATCGCCAGTTGGTTGATCGGCCAGGTCCGCGATCCCGCGGTGACTGAGGAAGATATCAAGGACTATGCCCGGGCGTTAGGAATCGAAGAAGAAGAATTTATTGCGGCTTTTCGTGAACTCCCCATAATGTCGAAAGATCAGTTCCAGCAAGTCGCTCAGGCCCTCTTTGTTTTTGCCAATCAGCTATCAACCATGGCCTATCAGAATATCCAGCAGGCGCGCTTTATCACCGAACGCCAACGCATGGAGGAGGCCCTGCGGAAGAATGAAAAGGAATATCGATCCCTTTACCAGGAATTCCGCGGGATTCTGGATGGCATTCCTGACGGTCTATCCCTAATTTCACCGGATTTGAGGATCGTTTGGTCAAATGAGGTGCCTGGTCTTACTTTCATGGGTAAGAGGTCCTCGGAAACTATCGGTCAGCTCTGTTATCAAGCCCGGCATGGACGGTCATCGCCTTGTGACAAATGCAAAGTGCAAGAGTGTTTCGCTTCCGGGAAGCCCACATCAGGGGAATCTACCACTCCCGAGGGCCGCATCTTTGAAATACATGCAGTCCCTCTCTATGGTGAACAGGGGGGGGTGAAATCAGTCATCGCAGTGGCCCGGGACATCACCGCGCGCAAACGGGCCGAGGAAGAGCAGGCCAGGCTCGAAGCCCAGATGCGGGAAGTACAGAAACTGGAGAGCCTGGGGGTGCTGGCGGGGGGCATCGCCCACGACTTTAACAACCTGCTCATGGCCATCCTGGGAAACGCCGATCTGGCGCTGCTCTCCCTTTCCCCTTCGTCCCCGGCCCGCCCCAACGTCGAGGATATTGTCCTGGCTTCCCAGCGGGCCGCGGACCTCTGCCGCCAGATGCTGGCCTACTCCGGCAGAGGCCACTTCGTGGTCGGCCGCCATGACCTCTCGGAAATTGTCCAGGAAATGGCGCAGATTCTGGAAGTTTCGGTTTCCAAGAAGGCCTCGCTGCGCTATTCCTTCGCGGCCGATCTCCCCCCGGTGGAGGTGGACGCCACGCAGATGCGCCAGGTTATCATGAACCTGATCACCAACGCCTCCGATGCCCTCGGGGACCGGGCCGGCGTCATTTCGTTGGCCACCGGCGTCATGGACTGCGACCGGGACTACCTCTCCTCCAGTTTCCTGGACGAAAAACTCCCGGAAGGCAAATACGCCTACCTGGAGGTGGCGGACACGGGATGCGGCATGGACGAGGAAACCCAACGGCGGATCTTCGATCCCTTTTTCACCACCAAGTTTACCGGGCGGGGCCTGGGTCTGGCCGCGGTGCTCGGCATCGTGCGCGGGCACCGGGGAGTCATCAAGGTCAATAGCGAACCGGGACCGGGGACATCCATCAAGGTCCTGCTGCCCGCGAGGGAATGGCTGCCGGCTGACCAGGCCCCCAGCGCCGTCCAGAGACTCCTGCCCCTCCCCGGCGGCACCATCCTCCTGGTGGATGACGACCCCGAGGTGCGCAAAGTGGGATCGCAGATGTTGGCGCGCTTGGGCTTTCAAGTCATCATTGCCGCCAACGGCCGGGATGGCTTGGAGGTCTTCCGGACCCGGAGGGGCGAGATCGACTGTGTCCTTCTTGACCTCACCATGCCCGAGATGGGCGGCGAGGAGGTCTTTTGCAAGTTACGCCGCCTGCACAGAGACGCGCGGGTGGTCATTTCCAGCGGCTACACTGAGCAGGATGTCACCCAGCGTTTCGCCGGCAAAGGGCTGGCCGGGTTCGTCCAGAAGCCTTACACCGTAGCCAAACTTCGGGAGATTTTGAACCGCATCCTCGGTTGACGCGGCCGGCTACTGCCGATAAGAAATTTCTCTCATCATCACCTGGTGCATATTTTCCCCAAGGCCCTCCCCTTTTATCGCGTAACCTTGCCCACCTTTCTGGTGGCAATATCGCACTTGACGGTGGAATAATCCAGGGTGCAGCAGTGGTCCAGCCGGTAAAGGAAGCAAACCAGGACCAGGCTCCCCAAAAACATCCACACCGGTCCGAACAGCCACAGCACGATTACCACCGACAGATAGAAGGCCCGCATCCCCATGGTATAGTGGATCATGCCCAGATCCAGGATATGGGCGATGAATTCCGGCGTCAGCATGGGATCGCATTGCGCGGGCACGTTGATCATAAAGTTGACCTGATTCAGGTAGCGGATGGCAAGAGTAAAGCTGAAAAACGCGAAAAAGAAGTGCACTATCAGGACCATCAACTTGACCA
>Ga0265296_1001715_pt1 | contig 24176 bp, 21 predicted proteins | sample MunlanPumphouse1_FD_189073 | JGI IMG/M metagenome (GOLD analysis project Ga0265296, IMG submission 189073) | Groundwater microbial communities from a municipal landfill in Southern Ontario, Canada - Pumphouse #1 | ecosystem: Environmental > Aquatic > Deep subsurface > Groundwater | place... | reverse complement strand
CCGCCGGTGTCCAGGGTTTGCCCCCTCCGTCGCGCTGCGCGCGCCACCTCCCCCATGAAGGGGGAGGAGAGGCGTTCACGGCTTGGTCGCTCCGCCGACCGCCGTCTCCATCAGCTTGCGGAACTGGTCCTGGGCCTGGAGGCCGAAACTGGTCCAGGTCTTCATCAGTTCGTCCGGCTGCATGGCGGTGATGTTTTCGTCCATGCGCCGCTTCATCTCGGCGACCAGATGGTCGTTCAGCGGTTCGACATTGGGCAGGCCCATGAAGGCGCGGGCCTCCTCGGGCGTGCACTCGACTTCGACGTTGACCTTCATGCCGCCGCTCCGTGTTTCACGTGAAACAGCCGAAGCCGCATCAGGTGTTCATCGACTGGAAGAAGTCCGCATTGTTCTTCGACTGACGCAGCTTGTCGATGAGGAACTCGATCGCGTCCTGCGGGCCCATGGGGTTGAGGATGCGGCGCAGGACATAGGTCTTGGCCAGCTGATCCTTGGGCGTGGTGAGCTCTTCCTTGCGGGTGCCGGACTTGAGCACGTCGATGGCCGGGAAGATGCGCTTGTCGGCGACCTTGCGGTCCAGCACGATCTCGGAGTTGCCGGTGCCCTTGAACTCTTCGAAGATCACCTCGTCCATGCGCGAGCCGGTGTCGATCAGGGCGGTGGCGATGATGGTCAGCGAGCCCCCCTGCTCCACGTTCCGCGCGGCGCCGAAGAAGCGTTTCGGCCGCTGCAGGGCGTTGGCGTCGACGCCGCCGGTCAGGACCTTGCCCGACGACGGCACGGTGGCGTTGTAGGCGCGGCCCAGGCGGGTGATGGAGTCGAGCAGGATGACGACGTCCTTCTTGTGCTCGACCAGGCGCTTGGCCTTTTCGATCACCATTTCGGCGACGGCGACGTGGCGGGTGGCCGGCTCGTCGAAGGTCGAGGCGATGACCTCGCCCTTCACCGTGCGCTGCATGTCGGTGACTTCCTCGGGGCGTTCGTCGATCAGCAGGACGATCAGGGCCACCTCGGGGTGGTTGCGCTCGATCGACTTGGCGATGTTCTGGAGCATCACCGTCTTGCCGACGCGCGGCGGGGCGACGATCAGGCAGCGCTGGCCCTTGCCGAGCGGGGCGACGATGTCGATGACCCGGCCCGATCGGTCCTTCAGGGTGGGGTCCTGGATTTCCATGTGCAGCCGCTCTTCGGGATAGAGCGGGGTCAGGTTGTCGAACAGGACCTTGGTCTTGACCGTTTCCGGGTCCTCGAAATTGATCGTGTCGACCTTGAGCAGGGCGAAGTAGCGCTCGCCCTCGCGCGGGCCGCGGACGGCGCCGTGGATGGTGTCGCCCGAGCGCAGGCCGAAGCGGCGGATCTGCGAGGGAGAGACGTAAACATCGTCCGGGCCCGGAAGATAATTGACGTCCGGGCTGCGCAGGAAGCCGAAGCCGTCGGGCAGGATTTCCAGCGTCCCCGAGGCGATGATCTCGACCTCTTCGTCGGCCAGGGTCTTCAGGATGGCGAACAGCAGGTCCTGTTTGCGCAGATTGCCGGCGTTCTCGATCTCAAGGCTTTCGGCGAAGGCGACCAGTTCCTCGGGCGTCTTGTCGTTGAGCTCCTGCAGGGTGATGCGGCCGTTGGGGACGATCGGTTCGCCGTCGTCCTCGTCGTCGCCGGACTCCTGGTCGACCATGGGCAGGTCGGACGCGGCGACGTCCGTCGTGGGCAGGTCGCTGTCGAAGGTCTCGGCTTCAGGGGCGGTCGGGTCGGTGTCGCGGACGTCGGTCATGGGAGGCTTCTTACACATGCGCAGCCGGGCGCTCGCGCAAGCGAGACCGGGCGGGCTGACAATGTCTGGCCTTGCGGCCGGCAGGGAGAACGACGGGCTCCGACGGGAGAGATCCGATCGGCGTCGCTGAGAGAGAGGGACCGCCCGGCGTGGAAGGCTCTTGGGCCAGGAACGGTTCGGGAGCAGCGAAACCACGCCAGCCCCGTCAGGTCAAGCGGGAGCGGCCGCCGGGGCGATGACGGCGGGGCCGGTCTTCGCCGAAAAACACAGTGCGCTTCGTGCGCATCGTGCGCCTGAGGTCCGTTCCGGATGCGATTGTCAAAGACCGTGACCCGACCGGGTCGCGGCGATCAGACCATGGCGATGCGTCAGATTCGGACGCAAGGCGCCCGCCGGGCGTCGGTCAGCCGAACGTCCATTGGGTCGTGACCGACAGCACCATGACGATGGCGATCAGGAAGGGGATCTCGTTGGTCATGCGCCAGAAGCGACCGGTGCGGGTCGAGGTCCCGGCCTCGATGCGGCGGAGCTCGCCCGCGAGAAAGCCGTGCCAGCCGCTGAGGGCGACCACGCCGGCCAGCTTGGCGACCATCCAGGGCTGGGCCAGAAAGCCCCAGCCCTCGCCGAAGCCGTAGATGTGGATGGCGATCATCCAGACGCCGAAGATCCACGCCAGGGTCATGGCCGGATTGACGATGATCTTCAGCAGCCGGCGCTGCCAGGTCCGCAGCAGGGCGCGCATTTCGGACCGCAGCGGCTCGGCCTTGTCCGCCTGTTCGGCGTCATAGGCGTAGAGGCGGGGCAGGAAGAGCATGCCCGCCATCCAGGCGATGACCGCGAGGATGTGCAGGCCGCGTACGATCTCGAACGCCATGACGCCCAGCATCAGGCCGCCCTCCGCTCACATTGCGACGGGCAGGCCTTCCACGCGGCCCGGCAACCGGGACCCCAGGGCGCCACGCCATCGCGCGACAGGGCGTCGAGAACGGCGTCGGCCAGGGTCCGGATGAAGGGGGCGGCGACGCCGACGGCGGGCGCCCGCAGATACGGCGCGACGCCCAGGCCGTGGGCCAGTTCGGCGTATTCGATGTCCAGCTCGACGAGGGTCTCGATATGTTCGGAGACGAAGGCGACGGGGGTGACGACCACGCCGACGCCGTCGCCGGCGGCCTGCGCGATGGCCTCGGGCGTCGAGGGGCCCAGCCATTTCATCGGCCCGACCCGGCTCTGGTAGCAGATGGTCCAGTCCGCCTCCCGCTCGACCAGTCCGGCCGCGGCGGCGATGGCGGCGCAGGTCGTCTCGACCTGTTCCTGATAGGGGTCGCCCTTCTTCGCGACCAGGCTTTCGGGGATGCCGTGGGCCGAGAACAGGACGCGGACCGGCCGGTCGCCGGCTTCCGCCAGCTTCGCCCGAACCCCGTCGGCCTGGGCCTCGATCCAGCCGGACGCCTGCGGATAGCAGCAGACCGTGCGGCGGGCGCCGGGGCCGGCGTAGACCTCGTTCCACAACTTGAGCGACGATTGCGTCGTGGTGGTCGAGAACTGCGGATAGAGCGGCAGCAGGACGACCTCGTCGGGGGCGAAGACCGCGACTTCGGCCGCGACCTGTTCGGTCAGGGGCGACCAGTATCGCATGGCGATGAAGGTCCGGATGGTGTCGCCGGGCAGCCGGCCGCCGAGCGCCTGCTCCAGGGCAGCCGCCTGCTTGCGGGTCTCGGCCAGCAGGGGCGAGCCGCCGCCCATCAGGGCGTAGTTGGCCTGGGCGCTGACCTCGCGACGGCTGGAGATCAGGCCGGCCAGCCAGGTGCGGAAGGGCTGGGGCAGGCCGATGATGGCCGGGTCGCGGAACAGGTTGAACAGGAAGGGCCGCACCGAGGCCTGGTCGTCGGGCCCGCCCAGATTGAACAGGACCACGGCGATCCGGCGGCCTGTGCTGATCCCGGTCATTGGGCGCCGATCCGTTTCAGCACCTGTTCGACGTGGGCGATCGGCACGTCGGGCAGGATGCCGTGGCCGAGGTTGAAGATCCACGGCCCCTGCCCCCAGGCCTCGAGCAGCTGGTCCACGCGGCGATCCAGCATCGGGCCGCCGGCGCGCAGCAGCAGGGGATCCAGCGCGCCCTGGATCGGCTTGATCGCCTGGACGCGGCGGCCGATCTCCAGCGGACAGGCCGTGTCCAGCGCCACGGCCTGGACGTCGACCTCGGCGGCGTAGCGTTCGGCCAGGGCGGCCGAGCCGCGCGGGAAGCCGATCAGGGGAACCGTGACGCCCAGCTCGCGGACGCGGGCCACCAGCTTCTGGTGGGGGCGCAGGACGAGGCTTTCGAACAGGTCTTCCGGCAGGCCCTCGGCCCAGCTCTCGAAGATCTTCAGGACCTGGGCCCCGGCGTCGGCCTGCATCTTCAGATAATGGGCCGTGGCCTCGACCAGCACGTCCAGCAGGGCCGCGACCTTTTCAGGCTCGGCATAGGCGTAGGTGCGCGCCTGGGCCCGCTCGCCCTTGCCGATGGTTCGGGCCTCGCCGTCCAGCATATAGGTGGCGACGGTCCAGGGCGCGCCGGCGAAGCCGATCAGGGCGCGCTCGGGGTCCAGCTGCGAACGCACCAGCGACAGGGTCTGGCCCACCTGCTTCAGCGCCTCACCGGCCCCCGATGTCAGGCCCCGCATGACCTCGACGGGAGGCAGGGCGCCCAGACGCGGCCCCTCGCCGGCCTCGAACCAGACCTCCTGGCCCAGCGCCCGGGGGATCAGCAGGATGTCGGCGAAGACGATGGCGGCGTCGAAGCCGAAGCGCCGCATCGGCTGCAGCGTCGCCTCGGCGGCCTTCTCGGGATCCAGACAGAAGGAGATGAAGTCCGGCGTCGTCGCCCGGAGCGCCCGGTACTCCGGCAGGTAGCGCCCGGCCTGACGCATGAACCACACCGGCGGACGCGAGGTCGTCTCCCCGGCGAGAACCTTGAGAAGCAATGGTGAGGAAGAAGAGTTGGTCATCTGACCCTGGTCCTACCGGGGGCCCGGGCCCGGCTCAAGCCCGGCCCGTGTCGCACCCTTCCAATCCTTCTCAAGAAAAGATTCGAAGAATGGGAGGTAGAAGGCAGGGCGGGGGATGGCGGGGATAAGCCGGATGTTTTGAGCGCGCACGGAAGGGTTTTCCGCAAAAGGTCACAGATGGCGCACCGTGGTCCACGGGGCTGGTGAAAGCGGGGACAACTCCTGTCGAAGCCCTGAACGGGGGCTCTCAGGCCCGGGCCGCGCTCGTGAGGCTGGGCGCCGTTAAGGTTTCATTAAGGAAGTCCACAGGCGAACCGTCGGCGCATCGCGGCCATGGGATGAACCGGCCCGGCGCTGTATGTGTCGTCCACCCCTGTCCCCGCTCGCCGCCCCCGCCCGGTCCGGCTATAGGAAAAGGCCGACAGGCCGGGGCCAAAGGCGCCCCGCCCCGTCCACAGGAGTCTCGCACATATGGACAGCCGCCGATGACGCCGGGCGCAACAGGGACAGGCCGTGCGACAGGTCCGTCACGGCTGGCGACCTATTTCCACGTCCATCTGGTGTCGGATTCCACCGGCGAGACGCTGAACGCCATGGCCAAGGCGGTGGTGGCGCGTTTCGACGGGGTCATTCCGATCGAGCACATCTACGCCCTGGTGCGGAACGACAAGCAGATGGACAGGGTGCTGGAGGAGATCGCCTCCTCCCCCGGCGTCGTGCTGCACACCCTCGTCGATCGCGACCTGCGCGAGCAGCTGGAGGCGGGCTGCCGCAAGCTGGACATGCCCCAGATCGCCGCCCTGGATCCGCTGGTTGGCGCCCTGTCGCGCTATCTGGGCGCGGCCCTGTCGACCCGGGTCGGGGCTCAGCATGCGCTGGACACCGACTATTTCAACCGCATCGCGGCGCTGGACTTCGCCATGGCCCATGACGACGGCCAGGGCACGACGGCCCAGCTGGAAAGCGCCGACGTGGTGTTGTGCGGGGTCAGCCGCACCTCCAAGACCCCGACCTGCATCTATCTGGCCCACCGCGGCATTCGCGCGGCCAATGTGCCTCTGGTGCCGGGGCAGGAGGACGGAGAGCGGCTGGTCGGGCTGAAGAATCCGCTGATCGTCGGCCTCACCGTCTCGCCCGACCGGCTGGTGCAGATCCGCAAGAACCGTCTGGACGGTCTGAACGCCAACCGCGCCTCGTCCTATATCGACCATGACGCGGTGCGCGACGAGACGGTCAGGGCGCGCCGGGCTTTCGAGCGGCGCGGCTGGCCGGTCATCGACGTGACCCGCCGTTCGGTCGAGGAGACGGCGGCGGCGATCATCAACGTCCTCAACGAGCGCCGCACCCGGCGTCTGGGAGCGAACTGGTGAGTCTTTCCGATGCGCTATCGCCCTCCGGGCTGCATGAGCGCGGCGAGCGCCTGATCCTGGCGTCGAAGAGCGCGGCCCGACGGGCCATGCTGGAAGGCGCCGGCGTGCCGTTCTCGGTCCAGGTCGCCGACGTCGACGAAGAGGCGGTCAAGGCGACGCATGATCCGGCCGACGCCGCGGGGCTGGCGCTCGAGCTGGCGCGGGTCAAGGCGCTGGCGGTGTCGCGCCACGACGCGGACGCCTGGGTGCTGGGGGCGGACCAGACCCTGGCCTTCGACGGCGGCCTTGTGTCGAAGGCGAAATCGCCGGGCGACGCACGGACGCAGCTGACGGCGATGCGGGGCAAGACGCACCAGCTGCATTCGGGCGCGGCCCTGGCGCGAAACGGGCAGGTGGTCTGGTCCGGGGTCGATACGGTCGACCTGCGGATGCGGAACTTCTCGGACGCCTTTCTGGACGCCTATCTGATGGCGGAGGGCGAGGGCGTCCTGGCCTGCGTCGGCTCCTACCGGCTGGAAGGGATGGGCGCGCAGCTGTTCGAGGCGGTGGAGGGGGACTATTTCACCGTCCTCGGCCTGCCGCTGTGGCCGGTGCTGGAAGAATTGCGGCGGGCGGGAGTGCTGCGGTCATGACCCTAGTCGCGGGCGTCGCGGGCCAGCCGATCGCCCATTCGCTGAGCCCGGCGATCCACGGGGCGTGGATCGCGGCGGCGGGTCTGGACGCGGTCTATCGCGCCTTCGGGCCGGCGGACGCGGAGGCCTTCGCCGGGCTGGTCGAGGAGGGACGTCGCGGCGCCCTGCGCGGACTGAATGTGACGGCGCCGTTCAAGGCGCAGGCGCTGGCTCTGGCGGACGAGGCCAGTGAGACGGCGCGGGCCTGCGGCGCGGCCAATCTGCTGGTGTTCGAGGACGGCCGGGTTCGGGCCGACAGCACCGATGGCCTCGGCCTGATGGCCGCCCTGGCCGAACAGGCGCCGGACCTCGACGTCCGGGGCCGACCCGTGGTCGTGCTGGGCGCGGGCGGCGCGGCGCGGGCCGCGGCGGCGGCGCTGAAGGCGGCCGGGGCCGAGGTCGGGGTGTTGAACCGGACGGTCGAACGGGCGCGGACGCTGGCGGACGATCTGGGCGTGGCGGTGGTCGACGCCGATGCGACGGGCGAGGCGGTTCTGGTGGTCAATGCGCTGAGCGTGCCGCCGGCGATCGACCTGGCGGCGTTGCGGGATGACGCCGTGCTGATGGACATGACCTATCGGCCGCTGGTGACGGGTTTTCTGGCCGAAGGACGGGCGCGGGGCCTGACGACGGTGGACGGGCTGGCCATGCTGATCGGGCAGGCGCGGCCGTCGTTCCGGGCCCTGTTCGGGGTCGAGCCGCCGGACGTGGACGTCCGGGCCGCGGCCCTGGCGGCGTTGGGGGAAGCGACGTGATCGTGCTGGGCCTGACCGGCTCCATCGGCATGGGCAAGTCGACGACGACGGCGATGTTCGCCGACGCCGGGGCCCTGGTCTGGAACGCCGACGACGCCGTGCACCGGCTCTACGCCCGGGGCGGCGCGGCCGTGGCGCCGGTGGGCGAGGCGTTTCCGGGCGTGGTGGTGGACGGGGCGGTGGACCGGACGCGGCTGGCCGAGGCGCTGGGACGGGACCAGCAGGCCTTCCGCCGGCTGGAGGCGATCGTCCACCCGCTGGTGCTGCAAGGGCGGACCGAGGATCTGACCGCGGCCAGGGCGCGGGGCGTCAGGCTGGCGGTGCTGGATATTCCTCTGCTGTTCGAGACGGGCGGGGACGCCGCCGTCGACGCGGTGGTGGTGGTGACGGCGCCGGCCGAGGTGCAGGCCGCGCGCGTGCTGGCCCGGCCCGGCATGACCCGCGAACGGTTCGAGGCCATCCTGGCGCGTCAGTTGCCGGACGCCGAAAAGCGCCGCCGGGCGGACTTCGTCATCGACACCGGCGACGGGCTGGAGGCGGCGCGGGCCCGGGTGAACGAAATCGTGGGGATGGTTCTGGCCCCGGGGTGGTCGCCGCCCCGGCGCGACATCTGAGCAGGCCGCGATCGTCGGCCCTTCGGGACCTCCCGACCCGACGCGGCCCTTTCGAAACCGGGCGAAGCGCGCCAATAAGGGGCCATGTCCCGCGAAATCGTACTCGACACCGAAACCACCGGCTTCGACCCTCGCACGGGCGACCGGATGATCGAGGTCGGCTGTATCGAGATCGAGGATCTGCTGCCCACGGGACGGACCTTTCACCGGCTGATCCATCCCGAGCGGATGATCCCGGCCGATGCGATCCGGGTGCATGGCATCACCGACGACCATGTGAAGGACGCGCCGAAATTCGCGGAGATCGTCATCGACCTGTGCGACTTCATCGGCGACGCGCCGATCATCGCCCACAACGCCCAGTTCGACCGCAATTTCATCGATCACGAGTTCGGCCGCTGCGGGCGGGCGCTGTTTCCCGAGGACCGCTGGATCGACACCCTGAAGCTGGCCCAGACGCGGTTTCCGGGCATGGCCAATTCGCTGGACGCCCTGTGCAAGCGCTACAAGATCAGCCTGGTCGAGCGCAGCCTGCACGGCGCCCTGATCGACGCCCGGCTGCTGGCCGAGGTCTATCTGGAGCTCAAGGGCGGCAAGGAGCGGCGGCTGGACCTGTCGGCGTCACGCACGGTCACGGCGGCGGCGGCGGCCCATGCGGCGGCCGGCTATCCGCCGCGTCCGCGGCTGCTCCAGCCTCGCGGCGGCGAGGCGGAGCATGCGGCCCATGAGGCCTTCCTGCGGGCGACACTGAAGGACTGGTCGTTGTGGAAGGGCTATGGCGTTGAGGTCGAGGCGGCCTGACCACATTCTCCCTCCCCCTTGTGGGGAGGGATGTCGACGCAAAGCGGCGACAGGGTGGGGTGTGTCAGACGTTCCCCACCCGGCTTCGCCTTCGGCTCAGCCACCCTCCCCATGAAGGGGCGGGAGGGGTCGTGTCAGGCCTTGCCGCTCTCGGCCGGGCCGCGGGCGATGGACTGCTGGCGGGCGACGTAGATGCCGGCGAAGTCGATCGGATCCAGCATGAAAGGCGGGTAGAAGCCGCCGTCCGAGGTGGCGCGGGCGATGATCTCGCGGGCGAACGGGAAGAGGTAGCGCGGGCATTCGATCAGCAGCAGCGGCTCGATGTCCTGCTCGGGCACGCCCTGCAGGGCGAACAGGCCGCCGTACAGCAGTTCGACGTTGAAGACCGTCATGGCCTCGGTGGTCGCCTTGATGGTCAGGCGCAGATCGACCTCGAACAGGCCGTCGGGGCGGCCCTGGGCGTTCATCTCGACGCCCATGTCGATGGCGGGCTTGCCGTCGACGCGCAGGCTGTCGGGGGCCTTAGGGTTCTCGAAGGACAGGTCCTTGACGTACTGGGCGACGATGCGGAAGCCCGGGCCCTGGGGTCCCTGGGCGGCGTCAGCAGCGGGCGCGGCAGGCTTGGCGTCGGCGGGAGGGGCGGCGTCGGTCATCGGTCGGGTCTGTCTGAATAGGGTGAACGGCGCCGTTTCAGACGCCCCGGAAGGCGCGGCGACTAGCACGAGGCCGGGGGTGCGGCAACGACGCTCGCCCAACCTCAGCAGCGGTTCATGTTGCGCGCCCCTATATGAGCCCCTAATCGTCATCGCCGCAGCCGCCGTTTCGCGGACGCCAGCCAAGGATTGCCAGTGCCGCCGGTCCAGATCCAGATCGTCATCTTCGCCGTGATCGCCGCCATCGTCCTGTTCCAGCTCTATAATGTGCTGGGCAAGAAGGTCGGGCGGCAGCCGGAAGAGGATGCGCGCGCCAAGCCCGCCGCCGCCGCGCTCGCCGGGGCGAAGCCCGACCAGGCCGCCGGCCGCCCCAATGTTCTGGACGCCGTGACCCTGGCCTCTATCGCCAGCCTGAAGGCGCGCGACCCGAATTTCGACCCCGTGCGCTTCCTCGAGGGCGCCCGCCAGGCCCATGAGACCATCGTGCGGGCCTATGCGTCCGGCGACCGCGACACGCTGAAGCCGCTGCTGACCCCCGCCGTCATGGCCTCGTTCGAGGCCGGCATAGCCGGGCGCGAGGCCCGGGCCGAGACCGAGGTCGCCGAATTCCTGCATCCGGCCCGCGCCGATCTGGAACAGGCCTCGGCCGAGGGCGACCGCGCCACGGCCAAGGTCCGCTTCCTGGCCGAGCTGCGCAACACCATCACCCCGGCCGACGGGGCCGCCGAGCCGCAGATCGAGGAACGGCGCGTGGCCGAACTGTGGACCTTCGAGCGCACCCTGGGCGCCAGCGATCCCAACTGGGTGCTGGCCCGCACCGAACCCGCCGCCGCATGATCGCGGGCGGCGTGCGCCGCTGGCGAAACCGCGAGGCCGGCGCCGTCGTCCTGGCCCTGACGATCCTGCTGGCGGGGTGCGCGACGACGCCCGTCGCGCCGCCGGCCGCTCCGGCCCCTTCTCCGGGCGAACCCCGGCCCTCTCCCCCCGTCGGCTTGAGCCCGGCCGTCCTGCCCGGCTGGAACGACGAGGATCATCTGGCGGCGTTCGAGGCCTGGGCGACCGGCTGCGCGGCGTCGCGGGAGCCGGCGGCCCGCGTCCAGTGCGACCGGGCCATGCAGATCAAACAGACCTCGAAGCCGGTGACGCCCTCGGCGGCGCGGGCCTTCTTCGAGAGCGGGTTCACGGCGGTGGCGGCGGAAACGCCGGACGGCCGGCCGGGCTTGCTGACCTCGTATTTCGCACCGGAGTATCCCGCGCGGACCGGGCCGAGCGTCGAGTTCGACGCACCGGTGCTGGCTCGCCCGGCGGGCTGGACGCGGGGCCAGACCCTGGCCTCGCGGGCTGAAATCGAGGCCGATCCGGCAGGCGCGTCGGACGCGCCGCCGCTGGCGTGGATGCGGGCCGAGGACCTGTTCTTTATGCAGATCCAGGGGTCGGGCTATCTGACGCTGGAGGACGGGTCGCGGGTCCGCGCCGCCTACGCCGGCGACAACGGCCGGCCCTTCACCGGCATCGCCCGGCCGATGGCCGAGGGGGGGCTGCTGCCGCCGAACGGAACCTCGGGCGACGCCATCCGCGCCTGGCTGGCGGAGCACCGGGGGCCGGAAGCGCGCGCGGTGATGGCGCTGAACGCCCGCTACATCTTCTTCAAGCTGGATCCCGACGACGGCGGCGACCCGGCCGGGGCGGCGGGGATTCCCCTGCCGGCGCGGCGGGCTATCGCGGTCGATCCGGCCCACTGGCGATACGGCGACCTGGCGTGGATTTCGGCCGACGGCGGCAATCTGGCCGGGGCCCGGGGGAGCTATCAGGGTCTGGTCGTGGCCCTGGATACGGGTTCTGCGATCCGGGGGCCGGTGCGGGCGGACCTCTATATGGGCCGGGGCGAGGCGGCGGGGGCCGAGGCCGGGGCCGTGCGCCATCCGTTGAGGATGTGGCGGCTGGTTCCGAAAGCCTGAGGCCGGCGAGAGCGGCCGGGTATTCCGCCAGCTCCTCGATCCGATGGAGGATCGCCGCCACCATGGGACGGGTGTTTCCCTCAACAGGGTCGAAGTCCGGCTCGAAGGTGAATTCACCCGCGTCGAACGCCAGAAAAGTCTCCCACGACAGAGGCGTCAGAAACTCCAGGATGTCTGATCTGCCGGTCGGCGCGTCCGCTTGGGCGACCCAATGCATATTGTTGGCAAGCAGATCAGCGAACGGATAGGCGAGTCGCCCTGAGGCGAAACCGAAGATCAGCCAGGCCGCGATTATCTCGCAGAGCTGTCGCCTCGTCAGCCCGGTCGCCCGCATCCAGTCTTCGGCGACATGATTTTCGAGCCCGCGATGGAGCGCCGGTTGGGTTGTATATTGCGACCTCAGACCCTCAAGTCCGGCCCGGACGTAGTCGATCCCGGTCAACGCCGCTTCAGCCCGCCCAGCAGGCCGCGCAGCAGCTCCCGGGTCAGCGTCGACCCCGCCGTCCTGAGCACCGACTTGGTCGCGGCCTCGATCGGGGTTTCGCGGGTCGAGCGGCGGGGCGCGGCGCGGGGGCGGGCGGCCTCGCGGTCATAGCGGGCCTGTTCGCGAGCCTGTTCCCGTTCCCGGACCACGGCGGCCTTTTCGGCCTCCTTCGCGGCGGCCGCCTCGGCTTTTGCCCGGGCTTCGGCCAGTCTGGCGTCGGCGGCGGCCTGATCCTGTTCGCCGCGACGGGCGGCGAGGATGTCCTCGGCGGACTCGCGGTCGACCATGGTTTCATAGAGGCCGCGGACAGGGCTGGCGGCCATGACGGCGGCGCGCTCGGCGTCCGTGGCGGGGCCCAGTCGGCTGTCGGGCGGGCGGATCATGGTGCGGGCGACGACGTGGGGGGCGCCCTTTTCGTCCAGGGTCGAGACCAGGGCCTCGCCCACCCCCAGACCCTGGATGGCCTCGGCGGTGTCGAAGGCCGGATTGACGCGGAAGCTCTGCGACGCCGCCTTGAGGCCGCGCTGTTCGGCCGGGGTGTAGGCGCGCAGGGCGTGCTGGATGCGGTTGCCCAGCTGGGCCAGGACGCTGTCGGGGATGTCGGCCGGGTTCTGGGTGACGAAATAGACGCCGACGCCCTTGGAGCGGATCAGGCGCACGACCTGTTCGACCTTTTCGCGCAGGGCGTCGGGCGTGTCGTTGAACAGCAGATGGGCCTCGTCGAAGAAGAAGACGAGGCGCGGCTTTTCGGGGTCGCCGATCTCGGGCAGCTGTTCGAACAGTTCCGACAGCAGCCACAGCAGGAAGGCGGCGTAGAGGCGCGGACTGGCCATCAGCTTCGTCGCGTCCAGCACATTGACCTGGCCGCGGCCGTCGAGGCCGGTGCGCATCATGTCCTCCAGCCGCAGGGCCGGTTCGCCGAAGAAGGCCTTGCCGCCCTGCTGCTCGAGCTGGAGGATGGCGCGCTGGATCGAGGCGATGGAGGCGGGGGCGACGTTGCCGACCTCGCGGCCGATGCGCTCCGAATTCTCGCCGACATAGGCCAGCATGGCGCGCAGGTCGTCGAGGTCGAGCAGCAGCAGGCCTTCCTTGTCCGCGACGTGGAAGAGGACCGACAGGACCCCTTCCTGCACGTCGTTGAGATTCAGCATGCGCGCGAGAAGCAGGGGGCCGATCTCGCTGACCGTGGTGCGGATCGGGTGGCCCTTGAGGCCGTACAGGTCCCAGAAGACGACCGGGGCCGCCTTCGGCTGCAGCGTCAGGCCCATGGAGGCGGCGCGCGCCAGCAGCTTCTCATTGGGCGAGCCGGGGACGCAGACGCCCGACAGGTCGCCCTTCACATCGGCGCAGAAGACGGGGACGCCGGCGTCGGAAAAGCCCTGGGCCATGATCTGCAGGGTCACGGTCTTGCCGGTCCCGGTGGCGCCGGCGACCACGCCGTGGCGGTTGGCGCGGTTCAGCAGCAGGATTTCCGGCAGGCCGGGACCGCCGGCCGGGGCGCCGTCCATCGATTGGCCGAGGAAGATGCCGGGGGCGTCGGTCATGCAGAACTCCTGAAGGGGATTCACCCTGTCGCGACGGACGGCGGGCTTCAAGCGCCTTGTCGAGATCATTGACCGGACGCGCGACGCCGCCGACGATGCGGGCATGAAATCGCCCATCGCCCTGCCGACGTCCACCGTCGCGCGCAATGCGCTCGTTCTGATCGCCGTGGTGGCGGCCGGGGCGGCGCTCTACTGGCTGCGGGGCATACTGACGCCCCTGGCCATGGCCGTCTTCCTGATGATCATGATCGACGGCGTGAAGCGGGCGATCGAGGACCGGACTACCATTCCCGGCCGCTGGGCCGGGACGGTCGCGCTGCTGCTGGTCGTGCTGGGCTTCCTGGCCTCGATCGCCATCATCGTGAACGGGGCGACCGGCTTCTTTGACGAGGCGACCGGCGTCACCACCCGGATCGGCCCGCGGATCGACCAGATCCTGATCGACGGCGGACGGCTGTTCGGGATCGACGCCGTGCCCACGGCGGCGGAGCTGCTGGGTCAGCTGGACGTGCGCGGCTATCTGGCCGGGGCGGCCATGCAGGCCCAGGGGGTGCTGTCGGGCTCGTTCTTCGTCATGGTCTATCTGGCCTTTCTGCTGGCGTCGCAGTCCGGTTTCCGGCGCAAGCTGGTGGGCCTGTTCCCCGCCCGCGAGTCCCGGTCCGAGGCGCTGGCGGTGTTCCAGAGGGTCCGCGGCGGGGTCGAGGGCTATCTGTGGGTCCAGACCGTGACCGGGGCCATGATCTGCGCCGCCGCCTGGCTGCTGATGCGGGCCGTGGGTCTGCAGAACGCGGAGTTCTGGACCTTCGTCATCTTCATCGTCGGCTTCATCCCGGTGCTGGGCGGGGCGGTCGCGGGCCTGGCGCCGCCGCTGTTCGCCCTGGTGCAGTTCGAGAGCTACTGGCCGGCGGCGGTGCTGCTGGTCGGGCTGCAGGCCATATTGTTCATCAGCGGCAACATGATCCAGCCGCGCATGCAGGGCGACAACCAGAATATCGACCCGGTGGTGGTGCTGTTGTCGCTGGCGCTGTGGGGGCAACTCTGGGGCGTGGTCGGCATGTTCCTGTCGACGCCGCTGGCGGTGATGGCCATGGCCATACTGGCGGAGTTCAAGGGCTCCCGCTGGATGGCCATCCTGCTGTCGGGCGATGGCGAGCCCTATGCCGACGAGGACGACCCCGACCCCGCGCCGGGCCGGCGGGGCCGCGTCAACCCGCCGCAGGGCGCGGCCGATTGAGGGCGTTTCACCGCCCTTGATTGGTCACAACCGGCGCCTATCTCATCCCTGTCGCCGCGGCCCTCCCCTCCCCCCCCCCAAGCCGCGGTGGACAGATCGGCGCCAACCCTCCCCCTCCCGGGCGCCGATCCCAAGCAGGCCGCCGGACGCAAGTCCGGCGGCCTTGTCTTTTGGGGACCGCGCGTTGCGGAACAGGGCCGCGACATCTCCGCAACAGTCGAGGATTCAGGACGTGTTCGGATGGAACGCGCGGAATTCCGCCACGTTAGCGGCGCGGAAGGGCGAACAGCGGACCGTCCGCGAAAGCTCCAAGGATACCTCGTATGTACAAGACTCTCTCCGCCGCGTCCCTGGCGGTCCTGCTGGCCGGCGTCGCCGCGCCCGCCCTGGCCCAATCCGTTCCCGACTGGAGCGGCCCCTACATCGGCGTCTACGGCGGCGTGGTCGAGAACAATGAGGACGCCGGCGAAGGCCTGGTGTTCGACCGCGATTTCGACGGCCAGTTCGACGACACGGTCGTGCTGAGCGGCTCGACCACCAACGCCTTCACGCCCGGTTCGTGCGACGGCTCCGCGACCGGCCAGGCGGCGTCCGGCGGCTGCGACGTCGACCCCACGGGCGTCGACGGCTCGATCCGCGCCGGTTACGACATGCAGTTCGGTCCTCTGGTCGTCGGCCTGGTCGGCGAGCTGAGCGCCGTGGACATGGAAGATTCGGTCACCTCGTTCAGCAGCACCCCGGCCGCCTATGTCTTCACCCGCCAGGTGGAACAGATGGCCGCCCTGCGCGCCCGCGTCGGCTTCGCGGTCGGTCCGGCATTGCTCTATGCGACCGGCGGCGCCGCCACGGCCAAGGTCGAGAACAGCTTCCGCACCACCAATACGACCAACAGCTTCACCGAGACGGTCAATGAAGACGAGGCCGACGGCTATCAGCTGGGCGGCGGCGTCGAATGGAAACTGGCCCGCAACCTGTCGCTGACGGGCGAGTACCTCTATTCCAACCTGCAGCCGGGCGACTATGTCGTTCGCGCCGGCGCCGGGACGGCTCCGGCCACCAACCCCTTCATCCTGGCCCCCAACACGGCGGGCACGGACATCACGCGCAGCAATGACGGTCTGGAGCTGCACGCGCTCCGCATCGGCATGAACGTCCGCTTCTAGATCCCTCGAGGGATCGACGATTCGGCGACGCCGGCTCCGGCAACGGGGCCGGCGTTGTCGTTTTGGGGGTTTCCCGGAGCGGCCGGCTGGCCTAGTCAGGCGGCCGTCGGACAGCGCCCTTGCCCCTGCGGCGAAGCGGCCTAGTCTGGCGTTCCTTTCGGCGGCCCATGCAGAGGCCGCGCCTGCAAGAGACCTGCCCATGTCCGGCGAACTGGCTGCCAAGCTCCCTCAGGCGATCACCCTGGAGGACCTGGAGGCCGGCTTTGCGGGAGCGGTGGGCGAGGCGCCGGGGCCGGAGGCGAAATCCTATCTGTTGCAGGCGTGGGAGGACTATGCCGCCGACGAGGCTCCCGAACTGGGCGGCGCGGATCTGGCGGCCCTGCTGGCTTCGGTCTGGCGTTCGGCGGACGGCCGCAAGGCGGGCGAGACCGCGCGCATCAGCCTGGGGCCGCTGACCGGCGCCGACGGCCGGCCGACCGGCTATGACAGCCTGGTCATCGTCCAGGAGGACCGGCCCTTTCTCGTCGACAGCGTCATGGGCGAACTGGCCGAGGCCGGGGTGACGGTGCGGTCCATGTTCCACCCGCTGGTCGAGCGCGACGGCGGGCGGGTCTCGCTGATCGTCGTCGTCCTCGATCCCCTGCCGCAGGAACGTCGCGACGCCCTCGGCGAAGGCCTCGCCGCGACCATGGGCGACGTGCGCAGCGCCGTGGCCGACCATGCGGCCATGAACGCCCTGATGGCGCGGTCGATCGCCCACCTCGAGACGTCGCCCCCCGGCGTGGACGCCGAGGTCCTGGCCGAGAACCTGGCCTTCCTGCAATGGCTGCAGGCCGATCATTTCGTCTTCCTCGGCGCGCGCGACTACGATTATCCGCGCAACAGGGACGGCGGCTATGAGGCCGAGGCGCCGCTGTCGCAGTCGGGCGCCGGACTGGGCGTGCTGGCGGACCCGAACCGCACCGTGCTGCGCCGCGCCAACGAGCCGGCCGTGCTGACCCGGTCGATGAAGAAGCAGCTGGACCTGTCCGAGCCGGTCACCGTGGCCAAGGCCAACGTCCGGTCGCGGGTGCATCGTCGCGCCTATATGGACTATATCGGCGTCAAGCGGTTCGGCCCGGACGGCCGTCCGTCGGGGGAGACCCGCTTCGTCGGCCTGTTCACCGTCGAGGCCTATGACAAGACCGCGACCCAGGTGCCGCTGATCCGCCGCAAGGTCGCCAACGCCCTGACGCGCGCCGGCAAGACGCCGGGCAGCCACAACGAGAAGCGGCTCAGGAACATCCTCGAGAACTATCCGCGCGACGAACTCTTCCAGGTCACCGAGAATGAACTGCTGGAGATCAGCCTCGGCATATTGCACCTGCACGACCGGCCGCGGATCAAGATCTTCACCCGCAAGGACCCGTTCGACCGGTTCGTCTCGGTCCTCGCCTTCGTCCCGCGCGAGCGCTTCGACGCCTCGGTCCGTGAACGGATCGGCCGCATCCTTGTGCGCGCCTGGGGCGGGCGTCTGTCGGCCTGGTATCCGCAGCTGTCGGATCAGCCGCTGGTGCGCATCCACTACATCATCGGCGTCACGCCGGGCGATCATCCGTGCCCGGATCATGCCGCGCTGGAGGCCGAGGTGGCCGAGGCCGGCCGCAGCTGGATCGACCGGTTCGAGGCCGCCCTGCGCGCCGCCGAGGTGGACGATGTCGCCGTCGGCCCGCTGAGCGCGCGCTGGGCCGAGGCCTTCGGCGCCGGCTATCGCGACCGCTATGACGCCGACGAGGCGGTGCGCGACCTGATGGCGGTCGACAGGCTGAACGAGTCCGGTCAGATCGGCTCGGGCGAGCCGGTGGCGGTTCGCGCCTTCCGCACGCCGGCCGACGGGCCGCTGAATTTCCGTTTCAAGCTTTACCGCCGGGGCGCGGCGGTGCCGCTGTCGGACGTGCTGCCGATCCTGGCCGACATGGGGCTGAAGACGCTGGAAGAGTGGGGCCACGCCCTGCATCCGGCGGGCGACGCCGACATCCATGTGCATGAATTCCTGCTGGAGGATCCGCGCGGCGGCGATCTGAAGTTCGAGGATGTGAAGGGGCCGTTCGAGACCGCCTTCTCGGCCGTCTGGACCGGGCTGACCGAGAGCGACGGTTTCAACCGTCTGGTGCTGGAGCTGGGCGTCGACTGGCGCGAGGCGGCGCTGGTGCGCACCCTGGCCCGCTATCGCCAGCAGACAGGGATGGATCCGTCGCAGGCGGTGCAGGAAGAGGCGCTGCGCGACTATCCGGCCGTGGCGCGCGCCATCCTGGCGCTGTTCGAGACGAAGTTCGATCCGGCGAAGGGCGGCGACGCCGCCGGCCGTGAGGCCGCCGTGGCCAAGGGGGTCGCGCAGATCAACGCCCTGCTGCAGGATGTGAAGAGTCTGGACCACGACCGCGCCCTGCGGCGTCTGGCCCTGCTGGTCGAGGCGATCAAGCGGACCAACTATTACCAGGCCGGTCCTGAAGGCCGGCCCAAGGCGCACATCTCGATCAAGATCGCCTCGCGCGAACTGGCCGACCTGCCGCTGCCGAAGCCGTTCCGCGAGATCTTCGTCTGGGCGCCGCATATCGAGGGCGTGCACCTGCGCTTCGGGCCCGTGGCGCGCGGCGGCCTGCGCTGGTCCGACCGCCGCGACGACTTCCGCACCGAGGTGCTGGGGCTGGTCAAGGCGCAGCAGGTCAAGAACGCGGTCATCGTGCCGGTCGGCTCCAAGGGCGGCTTCTTCCCCAAACAGCTGGCGGCCATCGTCCGCGCCGGCGGCGACCGCGACGCCCAGCAGGCCGAGGCCATCCGCGCCTACAAGACCTTCCTGTCGGGCCTGCTGGACATCACCGACAATATCGACAAGTCCGGCGCTGTGGTTCCGCCGCAGCAGGTCATCCGCTTCGAGGGCGACGACCCCTATCTGGTCGTGGCCGCGGACAAGGGCACGGCGACCTTCTCGGACATCGCCAACGGCATATCGCGGGACTACGGCTTCTGGCTGGACGACGCCTTCGCCTCGGGCGGCTCGGTCGGCTACGACCACAAGGTCATGGGCATCACGGCCCGCGGGGCCTGGGAGGCGGTCAAGCGGCACTTCCGCGAGATGGGCAAGGACATCCAGAGCGAGCCCTTCACCGTCGTCGGCGTCGGCGACATGAGCGGCGACGTGTTCGGCAACGGCATGCTGCTGTCCAGGGCGATCAAACTGGTCGCGGCCTTCGATCACCGCGACATCTTCATCGATCCGACGCCGGATCCGGCCACGAGCTGGGTCGAGCGGGAGCGGATGTTCAGACTGCCGCGCTCGTCCTGGCAGGACTATGACAGGTCGAAAATCTCGAAGGGCGGCGGCGTCTTCCCGCGCTCGGCCAAGTCCATCGAGCTGAGCCCGGAGATCAAGGCGGCCCTGAATATCCAGGAGGACGTTCTGGATCCGGCCGCCCTGATGAAGGCGATCCTGAAGGCGCCGGCCGAACTGCTCTATTTCGGCGGCATCGGCACCTATGTGAAGGCGCCGAACGAGAGCGACGCCCAGGTCGGCGACAAGGCCAATGACGCCATCCGCGTCGACGGCGCCGAGGTGCTGGCCAAGGTCATCGGCGAGGGCGCCAACCTCGGCCTGACCCAGGCGGGACGCATCGCCTTCGCCAGAAGCGGCGGCCGGATCAACACCGACGCCATCGACAACTCGGCCGGGGTCGATTCCTCGGACCACGAGGTCAACATCAAGATCCTGACCGGGGCGGCCATCGCCTCGGGTGCGCTGAAGGCCGGGGACCGCGACGCCCTTCTGGCCTCCATGACCGACGAGGTCGGGCTGAAGGTGCTGGCCCACAACTACGACCAGACCCTGGCCGTCTCCCTGCAGGAGGCGGAGGGGCCGGCCGCGCTCGACGCCGATCAGCGCTTCATGCAGTGGCTGGGCTCGAAGGGTAAGCTGGACCGCAAGGTCGAGGGCCTGCCCGACGACGTCAAACTGGCCGAGATGAAGACCGCGGGCCAGGCGCTGACCCGGCCGGAACTGGCCGTGCTGACGGCCTATTCCAAGCTGGAGCTGTTCGACGACATCGTCGCCTCGACGGCCCCGGACGACGCCTTCTTCAAACAGACCCTGGTCCGCTACTTCCCCGCGCCCCTGGCCAAATTCGAGGCCGACATGCAGCGGCACCGGCTGCGGCGCGAAATCGTCTCGACCATATTGTCGAACGAGATCGTCAACATGGCCGGCCCGACCTTCCCCGAGCGGCTGCGCCAGTCGGCGCGGTGCGACACCGGGGCCATGGTCATCGCCTTCGAGGCCGCGCGGCAGGTCTTCCGCCTCGACCAGGCCTGGGACGCCGTCTCGGCGCTGGACCTGAAGATTTCCGCCGACGCCCAGACGGCGCTGTATCGCGAGATCGCCACCGTCCTGCGCCGCCAGACCTTCTGGCTGGCCCGCCGGGCCATGCGGCAGGGGTGCACGGTCGACCAGCTGATCGCGGCCTATCGCCCGGCCGCGGACGCCCTGCGCGCCGCCGGCGGGGCGGTGCTGTCGCGGTTCGAACAGGCGCGGCTGGAAGACCGGGTCCAGACCTTCATCGGCCTGGGCGCGACCGAGGCCATGGCGCGCGACTTCGCCATGCTGCGGCCGCTGGTCGCCACCGTCGACATCGGCGATCTGGCCCGCGAGGCCGGCTGGCCCGAACCGGCCATGGCCATGCTGTACCACCAGGTCGGCGCGGCCTTCGATTTCGACCGGCTGCGCGCCGCCGCGGGCCATGTGCCGTCGGCGGATCATTTCGACCGGTTGGCCGTGCGCCGCCTGATCGAGGATCTGATGACCGAACAGGTGGTGCTGACGCGCGCCGTGGCCGGAACCGCGAAGGCGGTCGTCGGAGCCAGCGAGGCGGCCGCCGAGGCGGCGGTCGACGCCTGGATCGGGCCGCGTCAGGCGACGGTGGAGGGCGTGCGCGCCTCGGTCGACGAGATCGAGGCCTCGGGCTCGGGCTGGACCTTCGCCAAACTGACCATCGCCAACAGCGCCATTCGTGAGATAGCGTCGGTCGCCGGCTGATGTTTGGGCGCTAAAGCGCGCGACGCGGTCGCTCGCTGCCTGAGCGCGTCCGGCTACTGCGGGAAGGGGCCTCTATGCCGCGCAAGTTTCTGGTCGTCGTCGACGACAGTCCCGAGTTCGAGTCGGCCTTGCGTTACGCCGCGCGGCGGGCGCGTTCGACGGGCGGGCGGGTGACCTTGCTGCGGGTGATTCCGGCAGCGGCGTCCGACGCCCACTGGGCGGGGGTGCGCGAGGAGATCGAGCGCCAGACCCGGGTCGAGGCCGAGGCCCTGCTGAACAAATGGGCGGAGGAGGCGGCCGAACGCTCGGGCGCCACGCCGGTGCTGCTGATCGAGCGGGGCGAGCCCCAGGACGCCATCCGCAAGGTCGTCGGCGAGGACGCCGAGATCAAGATTCTGGTCCTGGCCGCCGGCAGCGGCGGGCGCGGCCCCGGCCCACTGGTGGCGGCGGTGGTCAAGCAGGGCGCGGCCTTCACAGGGCGGAAGCTGCCGGTGACGATCGTGCCCGGTGAGCTGACCGAGAAGGACATCGAGGATCTGGCGTGACGTAGCGGCGCGTCTCCCTCCCCTTTATGGGGAGGGATGTCGGCGCGCAGCGACGACAGGGTGGGGTATGGTGAAGCAGACCGTGCGGCGGTTCCCCACCCGTCTGTCGCTGCGCGACAGCCACCCTCCCCACGAGGGGGAGGGAGAACGGGGCGTCACCCTTGAACGTGACCCGCCCACGGCGCACTTAAGCGCCATGTTCATCCAGACCGAACCGACGCCGAACCCGAATGTGCTGAAATTCCTGCCGGGGCGGGATGTCGCGGACTCGCCGACCGACTTCGTCAACGCCGCAGAGGCGGCCGCCTCGCCGCTGGCCGAGGCCCTGTTCGCGCTCGAGGGCGTGACCGGGGTCTTCTTCGGCTACGACTATGTCTCGGTCACGCGCGATCCCCAGGGTCCGGAGTGGAGCACGATGAAGGCCCCCATCCTGGCGGCCGTCATGGACCAGTTCGTCTCGGGCGCCCCGCTGATGCGCGACGCCGCTCCGGCCGCCCACGCCGACGGGATCGAGGACAGCGAGATCGTGGCCGAGATCAAACAGCTGCTGGACAGCCGCGTCCGCCCGGCCGTGGCCCAGGACGGCGGCGACATCCTGTTCGACGCCTTCGATCTGGAGACCGGCGTCCTGACCCTGCGCATGCGCGGCGCCTGCGCCGGCTGTCCCTCGTCCTCGGCGACGCTGAAGGCGGGGGTCGAGCAGATGATGAAACACTACGTCCCGGAAGTGACCCGCGTCGAACAGGTGTTGTAAAGTTTCAGCGCGCTAACGCCCGGCGCGCGGCGCCTCGCTGCTTGAGTGCGCAACGTGCTGAAACGAATCCGTCTCGCTTCCGGGCGAAGACGGCGCCATCATTCCCTCCATGCCCCGGTTCGAAAGCGATGAGGACGCCCGGCGTCTCGGCGAGGCGCTCGCCGCCCTGCGCCGCGAGGCCGGGCTGAGCCAGGCCGAGGCCGGGCAGCGGGCGGGCATGACCAGCCAGGGCTGGGGTCTGTACGAGGCGGGCAAACGGCCGGGGCTGTTTCGCCCCGACGTGCAGCGACGCCTGACCGGAGCCCTCGGCGCCACGGTCGAGGCGCTGGCCCTGGTGCAGACGTCGCCGGCCGAAGATGCGCCGGTCCGACCCCCTGAAACGCGAGGCGTGGCCAATGCGGGCCGGGGCTTCAACGCCGCGCCTTCGCCGGTCGCGCCGGTCCGGCAGGTACAACTTTCGAATGACGATCTGGCGCCCTGGGCCGCCTCGGGCGTGGTGCTGGAGTATGAGCCGGGGCGCTGGCCGCGGCGGGATCAGGGCTGCGTCATTGAAATGGCCGACGGCGAGACGCGGGTCAGGCTGTATGACCGGGCCGACGCCGAGGTGCTGGTCGTGCGCGGCGGGGCCGGCGGCCTGGGCGCCGAGGAGCGGATCGCGCGCGGCGACACCCGGTCGGTCTCGGCCGTGGTGGCGCGGCTGGAGCGTTGAATGAAACTTTTTCGTTGCGTCCTTTTCGTTTCCATGAAACCTTTCCGTGTGGAAAGGGAGGCGAGCGGTCATGGCCAGAATCGGCGGACGGAACGACGTGGACGCCTATGTCGGCGCGCGCATCAGCCTGAGACGGTCGGCCCTGGGCCTGTCGCAAAGCGCCCTGGCCCAGCAGCTGGGGATCAGCTTCCAGCAGGTGCAGAAATACGAGACGGGGCAGAACCGCATCTCGGCCTCGCGGCTGCACCGCGCCGCGACGGTGCTGGGGACTTCGGTCGAGAGCTTCTTTCCCCCGGTCGAGACGGCGCGGGGCGCGGTCGACGACGGCTGGGCGGGGTTGCGCTTCATCACCGCCACGACCGACGGCCGGACCGTGGCGACGGGCTTTCCGATGATCGAGGACCGCGACGTCCGCAAGGCCGTGGCGTGCATCGTCCAGGCGCTGGCGCGGGATCCGTGAGCGCGGCCCCGGGAGCGCGGGCATGAGGGTGCTGGTCGTCGATACGGCGCTGGGCCTGTGCACCGCCGGCGCCTTCGAGGTCGGGACCGGCGAGGGCGGGGGCGGGGCGATGCGCCGGCTGGGCCTGCGCTCCGAGCCCATGGCCAAGGGGCATTCGGAACGGCTGGCGGGGTTCGCGCGCGACGCGATGGCCGAGGCCGGGCTGGCGTTTGACGCGGTCGACCGCATCGGCGTGACCATGGGGCCGGGGTCGTTCACCGGCCTGCGCGTCGGCCTGGCCTTCGCCCAGGGGCTGGGGGCGGCGCTGGGGCGGCCGGTGGTCGGGCTGTCGAGCCTGGACGCGCTGGCGGCGTCGGCGGAGGCGGGGACGGGTCCGGTCGCGGCCCTGATCGATGCGCGGCGGGGGCAGGTCTATGCGCGGTTCTTCGCGCACGGCGTCGCCGCCGGCCCCGCCGGGGCCCTGTCGCTGGAGGCGGCTTCGGAGCGGATCGCGGCGCTGGCGCCCGGGGCCGTGCTGATCGGTTCGGGCGCGGCCCTGTTCGCCGAGGCCTTTCCCGCCCTGAGCCGGACGCCGCTGGCGGGGCCGGCCCCTGAGGCGCTGGCGCGGCTGACCGCGGCGGCCGACCCCGCGACCG